>Ga0187854_10000332_pt1 | contig 65872 bp, 60 predicted proteins | sample June2016WEW_6_15_FD_132445 | JGI IMG/M metagenome (GOLD analysis project Ga0187854, IMG submission 132445) | Peatland microbial communities from SPRUCE experiment site at the Marcell Experimental Forest, Minnesota, USA - June2016WEW_6_150 | ecosystem: Environmental > Terrestrial > Soil >... | reverse complement strand
GATGGCGGCGGCGCAGCCGTTCCTTTCGGGGGCGATCAGCAAGACGATCAACATGCCGGAAGAATCGACGCTCGAAGACATCATGAAGGCTTATATTGAATCGTGGAAGCTGGGGCTGAAGGCGGTGGCGATTTACCGCGACAATTCCAAGAGGTCGCAGCCGCTTAGCGCCGCAGGGAAGAAGAAAGCAGAGGCGGCGGTGGAAGAGCCAGTGCAGCGCGAACTTTTTTCGCGGGCGCAGCGGGAGAAAATGCCCGTGGAACGCGCTTCGGTCACGCACAAGTTCAGCGTGGGCGGCCACGAGGGATACCTCACCGTCGGCATGTATGAGGATGGCCGTCCGGGTGAATTGTTCATTAAGATGGCCAAGGAAGGCTCGACGCTATCGGGCGTGATGGATGGATTGGCGTTGACGGTTTCGCTGGGCCTGCAATATGGTGTGCCGCTTAAGGTTTTCGTGGACAAGCTGGTGAACACGCGCTTTGAACCGAGCGGCATCTCGGCGAATCCAAACATCCGGTTCGCCACGTCGGTGCTGGACTACATTGCGCGGTGGCTGGGCGGAAAGTTCATATCGTCGGATTATCTGAAGCTGAACGGAACGACGGTAGGGGACAAAGTAGGTTTTAATGGATTGCACAATTCCGCTGCAGCGGGGACGGCGCCGCTGCGAACAAGCGAAGCGATAAGCTACTCGCCGCGGGACGCGCACGAGGGCGCGCCAACCTGCTCCGAGTGCGGCATGCTGATGGTGCCGAACGGAGCGTGCTACAAATGCGAGAACTGCGGCAGCACGAGCGGATGCAGTTGAAGCGGTAAGAAGGAAGAGGAGAAGACGCCATGAGCGCACTCCCAACCGGAACCGCACTAGCCGCAAAACTGGCGTCGAATCAGCCAAAGGCACGGGGATTCCTGCACATCGTAAAACACGGCGGAGGATTGAACGCCTTCTACATCGTGACGTATCACCGGCTGGACAAGGTGGGGACGCGCCCACGCGCGATGCTGGCGGAGGGTGCGCAGTCCCTGATCGATTTGCTGGGAAAAATCGGCGTGGATTTCCAGTTGCGGGAAGTGCGCGGGGCGCTGGAGGATATCCTTCGGCTGGGTTCGGCGAATATTCCGGATTTGTGGTTGAGCGACGAAGAGATGCTGGAACGCGGGTTGGTAGAAACCTAGGGCAACTTACGAACAATTTCCATGGGCCGGGGCAGAAATCCTCCCGGCCCTTTTTCATTGGCGAGTGCCCGAAGCGAGGCGCAAGGATCAAGCTGCTGAGGGTGCTGTAGAGGGGCGGCGGAAGCGCCGCCACAAGGCTCGGAGAGGCAAAAAGAGGAGCGCGAGCCAGAAGCAGAGAGGCAAGCCGTAGCTGAGGAGAATACCGAGAACGAGGGAGAGAGATGAAAAAATCCCTCCGATTCCTTCGGTAAGGGCATTGCGAATTGGCAGAAGAGTCCCAGCAAAACTGATTTGCAGCGGAGCGCGGTAGTCTTCGACTAAGGAAACACGGATGTGAGACTGGGCGACGGTGGAGAGCAAGCCCTCGCGCATGCGTTCGGCTTCCGCCAGTATCTCGTCTGCTTGCGCAATATCTTTCTCCAGAGCGACGGCGTCGCGGAGTTCGCCCTTGCGATCGTGCTGAAGTTTCTGGAGACGCGCAAGATTCGTTTGCGCGGCGGCGAGGCGGCGCGCGGCAGTGGCCAGCTTGACCGTGGCATCCTCACCTTCCTGGTCAACCGCTTCAACCCGGCCCAACTTCTGCAAGTCGGCGAGGGTGGCGTCGAAGTCATCCGAAGGGACGGAAAGCATGGCCGATAGGGAACGGCCCAAACCGGAACGGCTCTCGGTACGGAGATCTTCCAGATAGCCGTGGTGAGCGGAAACGACCTGATGAAGAGCCGCGACGGAATGTTCAAAGGAGGAGCAACGCATACGCAAGTCCGCATTGCGCGCGACCCACGAATCGCGGGCCGCCCCCTTTTGCAGCATCGCACCGCCGCCTGACCACATGCTGGTGGTATCCCAGGGCACCATGGCGGAGAGTCCAGTGGCCCTTGACGACTCGATGCCGCGGAACATTTCCGAAACGGTGATGCGTACAGAAACGACAAAGAGCAACAGGAAAGCAGTCAATCCAACGACGCCAAGCAACAAGCGTTTCTTCCAGGAATAGCGTGAAGGCAGGTCTGGCATGAGACACCTCAAGACTTTGCCGCTCCGAAAGGGGGGACACTGGCGGGTGCGGCGTCGTAAAGATAGAGGCCGGAGAAGCCCAGTAAGTTCCCGCAGGGTTACTAACGGAGGAAAGAGCGGATGCCCTTGATCTCGATGATGAACTCAATAGCGAGTGCGGAGACACCACGGCGCGTAGGTGGTGGGGCTGGACAGGGTGTGCCGGGTCTAGCGGGGGCGGAGAGAGGGGCGGGGCGCGATGGGCCTGGGGCGAAAACGGGGGCGGGGCATGAGGGGCGGAGGGACGTGGCGAAGGGATTCGCCGCACGCGGGACAGCGCTCGGAAGAAGCAAGATCGGCACGCAGCCAGTGACCCCGGTTTTGGCAAAGAGGATTGACGCACTGCACGGTAGAGCCCGGCATGAAGGTCATAAGGCACTCCCCCAGCGGCCAGCCAGCTCAAAAGCGGAGGTGAGCTCCCCCGGATGGCCGAAAGAAATCGCGGGCGAACAGTACGAACGCGAGGGATTGTTACGCGGGAGAAATATGGTGTCAATGAAAAAGAGCCACAAGATATAGGGGTAGTGTTGCAAAGCTGTGGAAAAGCAAAGAGGGAAAATCGAAGTGGAACGCGGAGGAGGAGGGAGAAGCAATTGAAGAGGAGAGGTTGTTGGCGGATACGCCGCACAAAGCGGGATGAAAGCGAAAGAGCGTCTTGCGCGTAGTACAAGAAGAGAAGTCAGTGTGTCTAGCACAGATTGCGAATTGTAAGCGGGCTGAGGTCCGCTACAGGTGTGGTGATGCAGTCGGAGATGCAGATCCGGCGCTAAAGATGGAGGAGACCGATGGCGAATGAAACGAAAGTGTTTGACTTGGGAGGGAGCAGGCCGGCGATGCCGAGTCTGGGCAGTCTTGGCTCGAAAATCCTGATAATAGTGGGATTGATCGTATTCGTGATTCTGTTTTTTTCGAGCGTGGTTTCCATTCCCACTGGGAATGTGGGAGTGCTGACCTTATTCGGGCGGGTGACGGGCGAAGCGCTGGGAGAAGGCATACACCTGATCAACCCGTTGAAGGCCGTGCAGAAGATGTCGATACAGACACAGTCGGTGAAGGAAAGCGCGAACGTGCCGTCGAACGAGGGGTTGATCCTCGCGCTGGACACTTCGCTGCTGTTCCACCTGGACAGGACGAAGGCGACGGAAGTGTTTCAGAAAGTGGGATCGGACTATGCGGAAAAGATCGTGGAGCCGACGTTGCGGGCGGCGATTCGCGCGTCCACATCGGCGCACACGGCGAATGCGTTGTATACGAACGCGCGCGAACTGGTGCAGCTGCAGATTCAGGATGAACTGAAGGCGCAGCTCGCGCCGCGCGGAGTGATCGTCGAGAACGTGCTGCTGCGGGATGTGCAGCTCCCGGCGATGCTGAAGGGCTCGATTGAGGCAAAACAGCAAGCGGAACAGGATGCGCTGCGCATGAGCTTTATTCTTCAGAAAGAAAAGCAGGAAGCGGAGCGCAAGAGAATCGAAGCGCAGGGCATAGCGGATTTCCAGAAGATCGTGGCGCAGGGGATCAGCCCGCAATTGCTGGAATGGAAAGGCATTGAGGCTACAGAAAAGCTGGCGACGAGCGCGAATGCGAAGATCGTCGTTGTGGGGAATCCGAAGAATGGGCTGCCGCTGATACTGGGACCACAGTAGAGGTTGTGCTTGGGCGAAAGGGTCAGGGTTTGGCGGGAGGAGTTGGAGTCTTGGGCTCTTCCACGCCGCCGAGTGCGGCGAACTTGGCTTTCAATTGGGCGAGATCGTCCTGCTTTTGCTTGAGGTCGGCCTGTTCGGCGTCGAGTTTGGCCTTGCCGTTTCTATCGTTGGAAAAATCAGGCTTGGAATAAAAGGCGGCCTGATCGAGAGAAAGGGAGCGCTGGGCGAAATCCACTTCACCCTGCAATGCGGCGACCTGTTGTTTCAAAGCCTCCACATCCTTCTTCTTCTTTTCCGCAACATCGGCGGCGGAGGGTGCATTCTCGTCAGAGGTGTTACTGCCTGCAGTAGCGGCAACTCCTGGCGCGGTGGCGGCGGACTGCTGGCCGGCTGGCGCGTTAGTTGCACTACCGGGAGCTGGAGTTGGTACAGGGGTCAAGGTGTCATCGGTGATGATGGGAGTGGGCTTGGCGGTAGCCTTTTTCCGTTCGCGAGAGCGGCGCGCGGCTTCGGCGACGGAAGTGTTTTGAGAATCCTGCGCCGCCAGGGGCAAGGCAAAGGAGCAGGCAAGCGGGAGGATAAGGGCGAGAGACCGCACGATCGTAGTGTGCCGCATAGGAACCTCTTCCAGCTTCCAGATGGAGGCTTACCCGATAGGATACGGCTGGGAGATTCACGGCTCAATGGGGAAGAAAGCGAGGGGCGAATCAGGCAACGGTCCAGAGGAAGGCGACGAGACCGCTAGGCATGGCATACTCCAAGTGCAGGGGGCGACCTGGAGCATCAGGAAGGGGAGAAGCAAACTTTGGGGAAAAGTGAGAAGCAGGGAATCCGCGTGCGGGTGAGGATTTGCGCGTTGGGCCAAGTATGGCTATTGGCGCTGCTTGGGGTGTGCGCGACGGCGATTTGCTCACCGAAGTTGTTGGCGGAGCCTGCGGGCGCGGTGAGCGCTTCCGGGCAGGCGGGTTCATCAGGCCCGGTGGCGGAAAGTGCCGAAAAAACGCAGCAACCAACGAGGGGAGAGTACCGCCTGAGCCGGGATAGGTATGAGAAGGCGGTGACGTTATCGCGGGCGGAATACAGGTTGTATTTCGTCTCCGTGGCGTGGGGGTCTGCGGCCTTGCTGCTGGCTTTGCGGCTGAAGGTGGTGGCGAGGTTGCGGGATTTTGCGGAGTCGCGTGGCGGTGGCAACCGCTGGCTGCAGGCGGTGATTATTGTGCCGGCGTTGTTGGGATTGTTGGCGGTGCTGCATTTGCCGCTGCGGGTGTACGGGCATAGGTTGGCGGTGCGCTACGAGCTGTCAGTGCAAGGATGGGGCTCGTGGCTGTGGGATTGGACGAAGGGAGAGTTCTTAACCATTGGGCTGGCGATTGCTGTGGCGCGGTTGTTGCTTGCGGTGATTCGCTGGAAGCCGCGGACGTGGTGGCTGTATTTCTGGATGGCGGCGGTGCCGCTGGCGCTGTTCCTGTTTTTCATCAGCCCGTGGTTCGTCGATCCTTTGTTCAACAAGTTTGTGCCGTTGCAACAGAAGCATCCGGAACTCGTGGAGTCGATCGGGAAGCTGACGAAGCGCGCGGGCGTGCCGATTCCGGCGGAGCGGATGTTCCTGATGGAAGCGAGCGCGAAGACGAATGCATTAAATGCGTATGTGACGGGCATCGGAGCGTCCAAGCGCGTGGTGATCTGGGACACGACAATTGCGAAGACGAAATCAGACGAGTTGTTGGTGGTTGTGGGGCACGAACTGGGGCACTACGTTCTGGGGCATCTGGCAATCGGGTTTGCCGCGTATCTGGTGGGGCTGCTTCTGGGATTGTACATAACGTTTCACGCGCTGCAGTGGATGCTGAAGCGATGGGGGAGTGTCTGGGGAGTGCGCGGGCAAGATGATTGGGCGGCGCTGGCAGTGCTGCTGCTGATCATGAACGTGCTGGCGTTCGTGAGCATGCCGATTGGGAATGGGTTCAGCCGGATGCAGGAGCACGCAGCGGACGTGTACGGGCTGGAGGTTGTGCACGGGCTGGTGGCGAATTCTCAGGAAGCGGGGGCGCGCGCGGAGCAAGTATTGGGAGAGGCGGATCTGGCGGATCCGAAGCCGCCGCGGTTTATCGTATTTTGGCTATACAGCCACCCACCACAGGCGGAAAGGCAGGAGTTTGCGTACACGTATGATCCGTGGTCGAAGGGAGAGTCGCCGAAATACGTGAAGTAAGCGAAGGATGCCGGCGGCGATTGGTCAGGATTCGCGGCGGCGGGCGGGGTGGCGGCGGAGGAAAGAGGCGACCTTGTGGCGATTACCGCAAAGGGCCATGGAGCACCAGCGGCGGCGGTGGGTGCGCGAGTCGTCGTAGAAGAAGAGGCGGCACGCGGGATTGGCGCAAATGCGGATAGGTGCATTGGGGCCTTCGACTATAAGTTCGGCGGCAGAACGCGCGAGAGCGGCTAGGAGCCACTCGAGGCCGCCTTCGCGGGCAATGAATTCCAGGCGCCAGCCTTCGGCGCGCGGCACGAGTTCGTCGTGGCCCTCGGTGAGGCGAAGCAGATCGTTGATGGGCTCGACCCAGCTTTTGGGGAAGGGCTTTTTCTCCACGAGGGAAGAAAAGATGGCGCGGATGGATTCGCGCAGACGAAGAACTTTCAGAAGAACGGCGTCGACGGCTTGCGGCTCAGTGAGCAGCAGGGGATGAAGGCGCGTAGCACGTTCGGGGGTGACGACGCGGGAGTTGACGAGGAAGGAAACGAACTCGTCCCAGGAGAGGTCATGTGCGGCGGGAGAGGTATTGGCGAAGTCGAGGGCGAGGCGACCGGCGATGAGGTGAGGCTGGGTGCTTGTAGGAGCCATGGAGAACCTCGAAGAGAAGTGGTGCGGCGTAACCCGTGTAATGTCCCACACCGGTTATAGCACAAGTTGCGCGGTTTGCGCGGCTGGTGGAAACATTGCTGGAGGCTTGGTCGTACCAAAAGAAGCTACTTACGCCACAGGCCATCTTCAAACGGTTTTCAGCATTTGGAATTTGAGGCGCGGCAGAGCGTCTTCTGGGAGCAGACATGGACGACGGAAAGCTGGGCGAGGAGCGGGTTGAAAAGATTCCTACGCTGAGCGAACCAGCCAGGCGGCGGAATGTTGTTTTCTTCGGCGATGATGGACTGCGGTCGGGGTGGCGGTTGGCGATTTACATAGCGATAGTGAGCGTGTTGTCAGGGGCGATAACACTCTTGCTGATTCGCATTTTTGGGGAGCCCCGCGGCGTCCCACCGGTTCGCGGGATGATCCTGGAGGAGGTGGTCGGATGCGCAGTGGCGTTTGGCGCTGCGGTGATGATGTCGCTGGTGGAGCGGCGCTCGGTGGGAGAATACGGGCTACCGGCACGGGAGATTTTCGGAAGCAAATTCTGGCTGGGTTTTTTGTTCGGACTGGCGGAGATCTCGGTGCTGATTGGATTGATCGCGGCGTTTGGGGGCTATTCATTTGGGAGTTTCGCACTTCATGGGAACGAAATCTTGCGCTGGGGACTGATCCACCTGGTGCTGTTCACGTTGGTGGGGTTTTTCGAGGAGTTTCTCTTCCGCGGGTACACGCAATTCACGCTGGGAGACGGAATCGGATTCTGGCCGGCGGCGATTCTGCTCTCGGTCGGGTTTGGCGCGGTGCACCTGGGAAATCCCGGAGAAGGCTGGATCGGCGCGGCGAGTGTGGTGCTGGTGGGAGTGTTCTTTTGCTTCACGCTGCGGCGAACAGGGAATCTCTGGTATGCAGTGGGACTACACGCGAGCTTTGACTGGGGAGAGACGTTTCTGTATTCGGTGCCCGATAGCGGGATTATGATGCAGGGTCATCTCTCGAATGCGGTGCTGCACGGACCGAAGTGGCTGACAGGCGCGTCGGTCGGGCCCGAAGGAAGCGTGTTCTGCTTCGTGACGATGGGGCTGCAGTTCCTGGTGGTAATGCTGCTGTTTCCGAAGAGAGAGATGGAGCGAGCTGCGGAGACTGCTTTTCCTGCTAATTAGCCTGAAATCCGAAGTTGAAAAGGGATTCATCGCACGAAAAACGTGCGATGAAGAACCGTACCTCCGCTCCGGGACGGCCAAAGGCGCCGTCCCTCCGGTCGGAATGACAAGTTTTGGATTTAGTGGACCAAGTCCGAGGCGTGAACGAGGTGGACGCCCTGGGCTTCCGCCTGGGGCAGGAACTCGCTTAGAGCGCGAAGCGTTTCCGGATGGGGATGGCCGATGGCGATGGCCTCACCCCTTTCCTGCGCGTCGCGAAGGGCGAGTTGCAATTGCTTGCGAATGGCGGAGACCTCCTCCACATCATCCAGAAAAGGAACATTGCGGAAAGCGCAGCGAACGCGGGCGTCTTGCGCGGCGTCATAAGCGACCGTGGCGGCGGTGGTGCGACTATCAATGAAGAACAGGTTGCGCTCGCGCAGAATGACCATGAGATCGGCCATCAACGGGCCATCGGTGGTGGCCAGTGAACCCTGATGGTTGTTGACACCGACGGCGTAGGGGACGTTTTGCAGCATGGCTCCCACGACCTCGGAAATTTGGGACGAGGACATTCCGGAGTGGAGTTGCTGCGATTCGGGCATTTCGTTGCCGAGGGATTGCATGGGCAGATGCAGCATGACCTGGTAACCGCGGCGGTGGGCTTCTTCCGCGATCTCGCGGGAATCCGCGTGATAGGGGAGGAAGGAAAGAGTGAGAGGGTAAGGAAGGGCAAAGACGGATTCGGCAACAGAGCGATCAGTGCCGAAATCGTCGAGGATGATGGCGAGACGAGGAACGCCGGCGCGGGCGGCGGATGGAGGATGCGGCGTGGCGCGTTCCTTAGCCGCATCGCGTGCCCTGGAACGGAGATTCCCGGCCGATTTGGGATTGTCACAACCGGCTAGACAAGCAAATGGAGCGAGCAGAAGAAGTGTTACGGGGAGTCGAAGGTCTTTCCGTGCTCTCGCAAAGCGGCAGAACATGAGCGGACTAGGCGGCCTTCTTCACCGGACTCTTCAGAAGTTCGAGGGCCCTGCGAAGAACGGGATCATCGGAAGAAAGGGGACGCGGACCGATGGTGGAGTCCTTGGGCGTGCCGGGGGTAGTGGTTACGTCTTCGCCGTCGTCGGAATCGTCAGCGGAGACGGCAGAGGCGCGCACGACCTCCGTGGGCGTGACACCTTCCTCGAGAATGGATTTGCCGTCGGCGTTGTAATAATTGGCGACGGTGAGGAACAGCGCCGCGCCGTCATCCAAGGGGATGAGCTTTTGTTCCGAGGCGAGACCAAAGGTGCGGTCGCCAACCAGATCGCCGCGCCTGGTATTGGCGAGAGAGGCGGCGAGGACTTCGGCAGCGCCGGTTGTCGTGCCGTCCATAAGGATGGAAACGGGCCCTTTCCAGACAACCTTGGTGGCATCCGCGGAAAAGACCTGTGAGGGAACGGTCTGGCCGCGAAGGGCGACGAGTTGACCGGAAGGAACGAACAAGCGCGCGATGGCGATGGCCTCAGAGACGGAACCACGGCCACATTCACGCAAGTCCAGGATGACTCGGCTGACGCCTTGCTTCTGGGCCTCGAGCAAGCGGGTACGAATTTCATCGGCACGACCCGCGTCCAACGTAGGGAAACGCAAGGCCAGGGTGTCGCTGTCAACGCGCTGGGCGATCAGTTTAGGGGTGGAGAGCTTCTCCCGGACCACCTCGACCTCTTCAGGATCGGTCTTTCCGCGGCGGATGACGCCGACTTTCACCCCAGTGCCCGGCTGACCCGCCAAGAGATTCTTGGCCTGGCCAACGGACATTTCACGAGTCGTGAAGCCAGCGATGGATTCGAGGATGTCCCCGCTATGCAGGCCAGCCTTCTCGGTGGAGGTATCGGGGAGAACAGAAGTGACGATGATGTAGCCGAAGCGCTTGCTGAGGTTGAGGCCGGTTTCGCCGATGGCGGTACTGGAGGACTTCTGCTTGTATTCCGTGTACTCGCGCGGAGTGAGGTAGCTGGATTCGGAATCGAGCGACTCGAGGAGGCCGTGGAGAGAACCCGCGGTGACGAGGTGCATGTTGGGCTCGTCGACATAATCCTGCTGGATCTTCTGCAGGACTTCGCTATAGACGATCAGCGATTTGTAGGTATTATCGTTGGCGCTGCGGCCGAGCACCTTCCCGAACCCCACCCAACCGATAATGAGGACGGAAACGGCGATAATAGCGTAACGCGTGAAACGATTCATCCAGCACCACCTTCGGCGAAGATAAACTCTAAGTATAACATTGTGATGAGACGCGAAGCCTAGAGAGTTGGATAGGGGAAAGTCCGAGAGGGAAGAAGGGCAAGGGTTGCGCCAAAGACACGTGGACGCTGGGGATTGTTGTATTACTGACACACAGGAATAGATAGCGCTGCCTCTTTACGCGTCTAAACAGTTGATAGTAAAGCACAAAGAGAGATGGAATTCGCCTGCAATGTGCTATTGTTAGAGGATTCCAGAATGTTTCAAACCACGATTCAGAGACCGGCCGAGACGCATGGCGTCGGACTCCACACTGGAGTTCAAGGAAGAGTGCGGCTGGTGCCCGCCCCCGCGGATACCGGGATAGTTTTCCGGCGAGTGGACCTGGACGAGTTCCCGATTGAGGCGCAGGGGCGGAATGTGGCGCGCGTGAGCTACGCGACAAGTTTGATGAAACAGGGCGTGCTGCTCTCGACCACCGAGCACCTGCTGGCGGCCATCTATTCCTGCGGAATCGACAACGTTTTTATAGATATTGATGCGATTGAGGTGCCAATTCTGGACGGGTCGGCGGAGCCGTTCATGCGGCTGATCGATCAGGCAGGGATACGGCGGCTGCGGCGGAAGCGGCGGTACTTGAAAGTGGTGAAGCCGGTCGAGGTGATTGAGGACGGGCGGCGAATCGGCATTTCTCCGGCGAACGAATTCCGGGTGCGCTGCTACGTGGATTTCCCGCACCCGCTGGTGGGCCAGCAGGAAGTGGATATGGTGGTGAATGCGGAGAGTTTCCGGCGAGTGCTCTCGCGGGCGCGGACGTTCTGTTTTGAGAGCGACATCGAGCCGCTGCGGGCCATGGGGCTAATTCGCGGGGGTTCGCTGGAAAACGCGATCGTACTGACAAAGGATAGTGTTTTGAACGGGCCGCTACGGTTTCCCGACGAGTTTGGGAGGCACAAGGCTCTGGACCTGATTGGCGACCTGGCGTTGCTGGGGCTGCCTCTATTGGGGCGTGTGGAGGCGCGCAAGGCAGGCCATTCACTGCATACACAACTGGTGAGCCGACTGCTCGCGGACACAAGCGCGTGGACAATCACGACCGAGTTGCAGGCAAAGTCCGAGGCGGCAGAGAAGCAGGTCGCGCCGGTGGTCCTTTCGGCAGTGGAGTAAGCAGAGAGAGCGAAGCGCGCTTGACGAAGCAGGTTCCTGGACGATAATGCAAAGAAGTGGTGAAACCTGGCGACCAGGATGTGGTGCGCTCCCCTCCAGCACGGTCGCGCAGAGATTTGGCGGGGGATTCCCATGAGACAGCGTGGTGCAAGAGGTTTGCGATGTGCAGTGAGTCTGCTGGTGCTGAGCATTGTTGCGCTCGCGAGCGCGTCGGGTGCACAGGGGCAGAATTGGGGAACGCCGGTCTGGTCCGATGAGTTTAACGGGGTGTTAGGAACGCCGATTGACCCAGCGAAATGGACGTATGACACCGGGATCCTGAACGTCAACAATGAGGTGGAGTATTACTGTTCGCCGGGCATGACGACAGGCGGGTGCGTCGCGACGAATCCGAATGCCTACATTGACGGCAACGGAAACCTGGTCATCCAGGCACTCCGGGTGGGAACGAGCACGCAAGCGAACAGCGGTAGCTGGACTTCGGCGCGCTTAAAGACGCAAGGCTTGGAATCGTTCCTGTACGGGCGCGTGGAGGCGAGGATGAGCCTGCCCACCGTAGCACCGGGAATCTGGCCAGCATTCTGGGCCCTGGGCGCGAACATTGACACGGTAAGTTGGCCGAACTGCGGCGAAGCGGATTACATGGAGAATGTGCCGGCGTCTGGGGGCCTAGGACCCACGAAGATCGCATCCAGTCTGCATCAAGCGGGGACTTCAGGGAGAATTGACAGGAGCGCGACGTACACGTTTCCCAATCCGGGGGACGTAACGGGCATGCATATCTACGGCGCTATATGGTCGCCGAGCATGATTCAGTTCTACGTGGATGACCCGACGAAAGTGTTCTACGTGCAGACCGCTAGCGACATTGGCGCCGACCAGACGTGGGGGTTTAACCACACGTTTTTCCTGCTGTTGAACCTGGCGATCGGCGGGGACGGGTCGTGGCCGGGCGCGTTTGACGCCACGACACCAAATCCCGCAGTGATGACCGTGGACTATGTGCGGATTTACCAGGCCGCAGCCGTGCCGGCACCCGGCATGGGCAATCCGCCTTCGATTACGGTGAAAGCGGGGGCGACATCGGGGAACACAAGCAGCGTCAGCGTGGGAGACACATTGGGCAGCGGGCGCGTGTATTTTGCCTGCACGACGACGGCGCCGAAGGCCTCCTGCCAGTTGAACACGGGCGATTCACTGAACGCGAATACGGTGGATTTTTCCGCAACCGCCACAGGGACAGTCACGGTCAGCGTTGCGACGACGGCGAACTCATTCTTGCCGCCGATGAGCCCTTGGTGGAGGATGCTCGATGTGGCGCGGTTCGCCGTTGTGGCGCTGGTGGCCGCTGTGTTGATGGGGTTTGCCGCAAAATGGCGTGATCGTGCGTCGCGCCCGGCAAATATCCTGGGAGGGATGCTGCTCCTTTGCGGGGGACTGTTGCTGGGTTGCAGCGGCGGTTCGACGCCAACGCCAACACCCGGCCGCGGAACGACGCCCGGGAGCTACAACGTCACGGTGAACGCCTACACGGTGACGGGAAACGGAACGACGCCTGAGGCGACGGTAAGCATTCCGTTGACGGTGAATTAAGAGGAATTCATCAAGTAAAGATTGTCAAAGCGCGTGTCATCACGGGAGAATGCTGGGACCATGCCAAATAACGACGTTGCAATCCTGATCCTGGCCGCGGGCAAAGGCACGCGGCTGAAGTCCAGCCTGGCGAAAGTGCTGCACCGCGCCGGCGGGCGCGCACTGGTGGAGCACGTGGTGCGTTCGAGCGAGCCACTGGGCGCGAAAAAAACAATCGCGCTGATCGGCTACCAGGCGGAAAAGGTGGCGGAGGTTGTCGCGCCGTATGAAGTGGAAACGGTGGTGCAGCAGCCGCAGAAGGGCACGGGCCACGCTGTATTGGTGGCGAAACGGGCGATCGGCAACGCGAAATACGTGCTGGTGCTGCCGGGAGATGCGCCACTGGTGCGAATGGAGACGCTGCGCGCCCTGATTCACAGGCATAAAAAAGGAGCGGCGGCGGCGACGATACTGACGGCGGTGCTGGCCGATCCTTCGGGCTACGGGCGAATTCTGAGGAAATCCAGGGACACGGTAGCGGCGATTGTTGAAGAGTCACAATTGACCGCGGAGCAGCACGAATTGAACGAAATCAATTCGAGCATTTATTGCTTTACCGCGGCGAAGCTGTGGCCGGCGCTGGCGCAGGTAAAGCCCAACAACAAACACCGCGAAATTTACCTGACCGATGCCATTGGTGAGTTGAACGCGAACGGGGAGACGGTGCTGGCGGAAGTTGCGCTGGATGCGCGAGAGACGCTGGGTTGCAACACACGCGCAGACCTGGCGGGAGCGGACCGCACATTCCGCGAGTGGAAGCGCGACGAACTGATGAACAACGGCGCAACGATTCAACTGCCGGAGACGGTGCTGATTGATCCGGACGTGATCGCGGGTGAAGACACCGTGATCGAGCCATGCGTGCAATTGCTGGGAAAGACGAAGATTGGGGCGCGATGCACGATCAAGACGGGCAGCGTGCTGCTCGATGCCGTGCTCGGCGACGACGTCACGATCGAGCCGCACAGTGTGATAACGAAGAGCAGGATCGATTCCGAAGTGATTGCAGGCCCTTTTGCGCGGATGCGGCCGGAGTGCCACGTGAAGAGAGGCGCGAAGATCGGGAATTTCGTGGAGTTGAAGAAGAGCGTGATCGGGGAAGGCAGCAAGGTGCCGCACCTCTCCTACATTGGCGATACGAAGATCGGGACGAAAACGAACATCGGAGCGGGAACGATCACCTGCAATTACGACGGCTTTGCAAAGTACCCGACGACGATCGGGAACCGCGTGTTCATCGGGAGCGATTCGGTGTTGATCGCGCCGGTGAGGATCGGGGACGGGGCCTACGTGGCGGCGAGTTCCGCGATTACGGACAATGTGCCGGCGGATGCGCTGGGGATAGCCCGCGGCAAGCAGGTGAACAAGCCAGGATGGGCAAGCAGGAAGCGGCGGGAACTGGCCGCGGGTGATAGCGGCAAGAAATCGTCGAAGAAGGGCCGCAAGAGGGCGCGCTCGCGCCGGTAGCAGTAAAGCGAAAAGTGAAAATCGAGAAGCGAAAAGCGAAAAGGGATCCTGCTGCCTGCGCACCTGCGAGGCTCGACGCGGGTAACAAGTGCGGCTCTGCGAGCCACCTGATGTGCTAAAATTAGGTTTTCCATTCATGCTACCCAGAGGGACATCATGAGATTTGGAGTGGTGGTCTTTCCGGGGTCCAATTGCGACCACGACGCATTTCATGCGATCGGCCACGTGCTGCAAAAGCCGGTGGAATTCATCTGGCACCAATCCGAAGACTTGCGTGGGTGTGACGCGATCATTTTGCCCGGAGGATTTTCCTACGGCGATTATCTGAGGACAGGGGCGATCGCGCGTTTTTCGCCGGTGATGAATGCGGTGGAAAAGTTCGCGAAGAGCGGCGGGCTGGTGTTGGGCATCTGCAACGGCTTCCAGATTCTATGCGAGGCGGGAATGCTGCCGGGGGCGATGATGCGCAATGCAGGGCTGCGGTTCATCTGCCGGCACGTACACATTCGCGTGGAGCAGATGGACAGCCCGTTCACATGCGCGGCCAAGAAGGGCCAAATCCTGAGGATTCCGATTGCGCACAGCGACGGGAATTACACCTGTGACGAGGCAACCCTGGCGGAGTTGGAGAAGAACCGGCAGATATTGTTTCGGTACACGACACCGGACGGGTTGGATGACAAGGCGGGGAATCCAAACGGATCGATGGCGAATATCGCGGGGATTTGCAGCCGCGAGAGGAACGTGGCCGGGTTGATGCCGCATCCGGAGCGCGCAATGGAAGGTGCGCTCGATTCGGAAGACGGGATTGTGGTTTTCCGGTCGATGGTGGAAGTGCTCGTAGGCGCGGCGAGGGCGACGGCGTGAAGCGCGAACAAAATTAGGGGCAAGTTGGGGCACGAGCTATCGTGCCCCAATGGTTTTCGACGGAAGAAAAAGGCTACAAATGGCGACGGCACAGACGGAGATTCGAGTGACGCCGGAAATTGCGGCGGAACACGGCATAACGCGCGAGGAATATGCGCGCATCCAGAAAATCCTGAGGCGCGACCCGAACATCACGGAGCTGGGCATCTTCAGCGTGATGTGGAGCGAGCACTGCTCGTACAAATCGAGCAAGGTGCATTTGAAGCGATTGCCGACGCGCGGGAAATTGGTGGTGCAGGGACCGGGAGAGAACGCCGGCGTGGTGGATATTGGCGACGGGCTGGTGGCGGCGTTCAAGATCGAATCGCACAATCATCCGAGTTTTGTAGAGCCGTTTCAGGGAGCGACGACAGGCGTGGGCGGAATTTTGCGCGACATTTTCACGATGGGAGCGCGGCCGATAGCGGTGATGGATTCGCTGCGGTTTGGGGAGATTGTGGCGTCTCCCGCCTCAGGGGCTAAAACCCAGACCGCAAAGGGCACCGGAAATGTCGCGGCTGAAGCCGCGACCCCCAAACCTAATGAGACGAGCGGGACGAGCGAGGAAGAGGCGGCAAAGAATCGGCGGATTCTGGATGGCGTGATCCGCGGCGTGGGGAGCTACGGAAATTGCTTTGGCGTGCCGACGGTGGGCGGGGAAGTGGCGTTTGAGCCTTGCTATTCGCAGAACCCGCTGGTGAATGCGCTGGCGTTGGGAATTGCGCGGAAGGAAGACCTTTTCTTTGCGAAGGCCAAGGGCACGGGGAATCCCGTGATTTACGTCGGTGCGAAGACGGGGCGCGACGGCATTCACGGCGCTTCGCTGCTGGCGTCGGCGGAATTTACGGAGGAGTCGCAGCAGAAGCGGCCCAATGTGCAAGTGGGCGACCCGTTCATGGAGAAGCTGCTGCTGGAAGCGTGCCTGGAGGCGATGAAGACGGGCGCGGTGGTGGCGATTCAGGACATGGGCGCGGCGGGGCTGACGTGCTCGACGTGCGAGATGGCGTCGCGCGGCGGGACGGGAATCGAGATTGACCTGGCGAAGGTGCCGCAGCGCGAGACGGGGATGAGCCCGTACGAGATCATGCTGAGCGAATCGCAGGAGCGCATGCTGCTGGTGGCGGAACGCGGGCGCGAGCAGGAAGTGCTGGCGGTATTCAAGAAATGGGGACTGGACGCAACGGTGGTGGGCGAAGTGAAGGACGGCGGGCTGCTGGTGGTGAAGGATCACGGCAAAGTGGTGGCGCAGATTCCGGCGCACCCACTGGCGGAAGAAGGGCCGGTGTACAACCGGCCGATCGCGGAGCCGAAGGCGCGGAAAGAGAGCGAACAGGACTGGTTTCATTTTGCCGCGGAGGGGACGGAGCTAACGGAGAATTTCAAGACGCTGTTGGCTTCGCCGACGATTGCGTCGAAGCGGTGGATCACCGAGCAGTACGACACGATGGTGCGGACGAATACGCTGGCGGGGCCGGGCGCGAGCGACGCGGCGGTGGTGCGGATTAAGGAGACGAAGCGAGCATTGGCACTGGCGACGGATGGCAGCGGCCGCTGGACTTTCCTGAATCCGAAGCTGGGCGCGATGCACGCGGTGGCCGAAGCGGCGCGGAACGTTGCGGCCAGCGGGGCGCGGCCGATTGCGGCGACGAATTGCTTGAACTTTGGTAGCCCAGAAAAGCCGGAGGTGATGTGGCAATTTTCGCAGGCAATCGACGGGCTTGGCGAGGCGTGCGTGGCGCTGGGCACGCCGATTACCGGCGGGAACGTCAGTTTTTATAACGAGACGCTGAGGAAATCGATTTATCCGACGCCGGTGATCGGGATGTTGGGGATTCTGGAGGACGCGTCGAAAGTTTTGAAAGTGGCGTTCCGGGATGAAGGGGACGTGATCGTGCTTCTCGACGGGTCGACATCTTCCAAAGCAGCCCACCAAGCTCCGCCGCGGGCCGGGAAGCAACGGGAGTTTTCCTCCAGCGAATACTCGAAGACGATTGGCGGGATCGTGGCCGGGGAGCCGCCGGCGATTGAGCTTGCCGCGGAGAAATGGGTAATCGATTGCCTGGTGACCCTGGCCGAAGCAGGCACGCTGCAATCGGCGCATGACGTGAGCGATGGCGGCGTGGCGGTTACGCTGGTGGAATCGTGCTTCGCAGCCACGGGGCTCGGAGCGAGTGTAGCGGTGCCGGAAGACGTATCCGCGGAGTACGCGCTCTTCGGCGAGCGCGGGGCGCGCGTGGTGGTTTCCGTTTCGCCGGAAAAACTTACCGCTCTGCGGAATACTGCGAGACAATATGGTGTGGGGGCGCACGAAATCGGCAAGGTGACGGGTGACAACACCTTGCGCATCGAATATAAGGGGCGCGCGGTGATTGCGGCTGCGGTACCCGCGTTACAGGATGCATGGGCGCATTCGCTTGAGCGCACACTTTTTAGGAAGTGATGGCTTTGCAGAAGATAATTCATCTGTGTGTGGTTTCGTTTTTTGCGCTAGTAGGCGTTCTTAACCTGTTGGGTGGGGTGGGGTATGTCCGGCGTCCATGGACAGCTCCTCAAGTCAAATACTACAGCGGCGAGATGACTGTTTTTTGGGGAATTCTACTTCTCGGAGTTGCGCTGGGGATTTTTCGCCATAACTCGCACGTCAGAATCCTGGCCATCTTCCTCGCTGCGATATGCGTATTGACATACGGATGGGGTATGGTTCTCGCGCCGGGAATGGAGCCGGTAGGGTGGTTCCTAGCCTGGCTGTTTGTTTTGGTATGGCTGCTTTCGGGAACAACTCGCATGCGATTTGCAACCGGAAAGGCTCAGGCGAAGTCTGCCTAACATAGGAATGAAATACACGATCCAGAACCTCGACGATCATTTTCACGACGAATGCGGTGTGTTTGGCGTGTTCGGCCACCCGGAAGCGGCGAACCTGACGTATCTGGGGTTGTACGCGCTGCAGCATCGCGGGCAGGAATCGGCGGGGATTGTGGCCAGCCAGGGCGGCGACCTGAACATGCACAGGGCCATGGGCGAAGTGGAAGAGATTTTTCAGCCGCGCGTGCTGGCTAAACTCGCGGGCTCTAGCGCCATCGGGCACACGCGGTATTCGACGGCGGGCGACAAGGCGCTGCTGAACGCGCAGCCCATCCTGGTGGATTGCAGCAAGGGCAAGATCGCGGTGGCGCACAACGGCAACCTGACGAACGCAGGCGAATGGCGGCGGAAGCTGGAGCATCGCGGGTCGATTTTCCAAGCAAACAGCGACACGGAAGTGATCGTGCACCTGATCGCGCGTTCACAGGCGCGGAATTTTTCCGGCGCGTTGGGCGATGCGCTGAACCAATTGGAGGGCGCGTATTCGCTGCTCGTGCTGACGCCGGACGAGCTGTACGCGGTGAGAGATCCACGGGGTTTCCGGCCGCTAGTGCTGGGAAGGATTCCATCCTCGGAGAACGGGGACGCGTGGCTGGTGGCCTCGGAAACGTGCGCATTCGATTTGTTGAACGCGCAATACGTGCGGGAAATTCAGCCGGGCGAGATGCTGCGGATTTCGCGATCGGGGCTGGAATCCATACACTTCAGCCCACCAAAGCCGCACCAATTCTGCATTTTCGAGCACGTCTATTTCTCGAGGCCGGACAGCATTATTTTCGGCCGGTCGGTGAACGAGTCGCGGGAGATGCTGGGGCGATTGCTGGCGCGGGAACATCCGGTGGAAGCGGATATGATCGTGCCAATTCCGGATTCAGGAGTGCCGGCGGCGATCGGGTTTGCGCTGGAATCAAAGATCCCGTTCCGCATGGGGCTGATCCGCAATCATTACATCGGGCGCACGTTCATCGAGCCGTCGCAGGCGATCCGGAATTTTGGGGTGAAGCTGAAGCTGAACCCTGTGCGCGAGTTGATCAAAGGGAAACGCGTGGTGCTGGTGGATGATTCGATCGTGCGCGGCACAACCAGCAGAAAGCTTGTGCGCATGGTGCGGGAAGCGGGCGCGACGGAAGTACACATGCGCATCAGTTGCCCGCCGACGATTTCGCCATGCTATTACGGCGTGGATACGCCCACGCGCGAGGAATTGATCGCCTCGGCCAATTCGCCGGAGGAGATCCGCAAGTACCTGGGCGCGGATTCGCTGGGGTACCTTTCGATGCAGGGGCTGAGGCAGGCGGTGAATGACACCGAGGGAGACTTCTGCACTTCGTGCTACACGGGCGTTTATCCGACCGACCTGGTACAACTGGAAGTGCGTAAAGGGGCGAGCGTGAACAAGGTGGCCGAAGAGGTGACGGTGCAACGTGAAAGCTGACGCTACCAAGAGCAAGAAGAAAAGCGCGAAGGAAGCGGAAGTGCCGATGAGCGCGAAGGTGAAGAGCGAGATCATCGCATGGTTCTGGGTGATCCTGGCGTTCATGCTGATCAATGGAACATTGGGGCAGGCGCGCGTGATCCCGTCGGGCTCGATGGAAAACACATTGCTGATCGGGGATCACCTGATCATGAGCCGGTTGGGCTACGATGCCGGGGTGCCGTTTACGAATTGGCACGTGCCGCTGTGGCGCAATCCGCAGCGGCTGCAGATCGTGATATTCAAGCCGCCGTTCGATCTGACGCAGCCGGATTACGTGAAGCGCGTGATCGGGCTGCCCGGGGAAACTGTGGACGTACACGATGGTGCGGTGTGGATCAACGGAAGGAAGCTGGTAGAGAACTACACGGTCGGGCGAACGGAAGCTCCTACGAAGTTTCAGTTGACGGTGCCGTATGGCGGATTGCCATATAAGGTGCCGGAGGATTGTTATTTTGTGATGGGCGACAACCGCGAGAATTCGCTGGACAGCCGGTTTTGGGGATGCGTGCCACGGAATGATATTCTGGGCACGCCAGTCATTATTTACATGTCGCTGGACGCGCCGAAAGAGGCATGGAACGGGGATATCGGCGCGAGGTTTCTCGCCTATGCCAACGCGCTGATACATCCCGGCACGGTGCGGTGGCGCAGGTTGTTCCTTCTGTTTTAAGCTGTAGGGGTCCGGCACCGCCAATGACCGGACCTGTTCCAGAAGTAGAAGCGGGATCTCCCACAGTGTGACTCATGACGGGTGACTCTTCCCTCGTGGCCGCCCCCCGCCCCGCAGGAAATGAGCCGACAGGCTTTACCGTCAGAGGTAGCGTCACCGACCAAAGGGTTAAGGCGGCAGACCATGAAATATGCCGACGCCGGAGTCAATCTAGCTGTTGCCGATGACGCGAAGCAGCGTATACGTCATCTAGCCAGCCGCACGTTTACGCCCGCAGTGCTGGGAGGAATCGGGGGATTCGGCGCGCTGTTTGCGCTGGATACCAAGAAATGGAAGGACCCGGTACTGGTATCCAGCACCGATGGAGTGGGCACGAAGCTGAAGATCGCCATGGCGATGGGCGTGCATTCGACGGTGGGAGGAGACCTCGTCAATCACTGCATCAACGACATCCTGGTTCAGGGAGCGGAGCCGCTGTTTTTCCTGGATTACCTGGCGATGGGGAAGCTGGATGCGAGCGTGGTGGAGCAGCTTGTGGATGGCATGAGCCGTTGCTGCCGGAAAGCGGGCTGCGCGCTGATTGGCGGAGAGACAGCGGAGATGCCGGGTTTCTATCAACCGGGGGAGTACGACCTGGCGGGATTCATCGTCGGTGTGGTGGAGCGGGAGAAAGTGCTCACCGGGAAAGCGGTGAAGCCGGGGGACACGCTGCTGGCGCTGCCGTCGACGGGATTGCACACGAACGGCTACTCGCTGGCGCGGAAACTGGTATTTGAAGTTGCGAAGCAGAAGCCGGACACGTATGTCGCGGAAGTGGGCAACAAAATTGGAGCGGAACTCCTAAGACCGCACGTTTGCTACGCGCCGGCGCTGAAGACGATTCTGGCGCGCGGGTGGGTTTCCGCGCTGGCACACATCACCGGCGGAGGGCTGCCGGGCAATCTTCCGCGCGTGCTTCCGAGCGGCGTGAAAGCCATCATCGATCTGGATGCATGGCCGGTTCCGCCGATCTTCAAGTACCTGGCGAAACTGGGTGAAATCGAGACGGACGAATTGCTGCGATCATTCAACATGGGCGTGGGCATGGTGGTTGTGGTGCCGTCGGCGCACGTCAAGGAAGTGGAAGCGGATCTGAAGCGGCGGCGGGAGAAGTTCTATCGAATCGGGCGCATCGAGCGGGGAGACACGGGCAAAGCGCGGCTGGTGTATTCCGGGGCGTTAGGTCTGTAGACGCTGGAAAACCAAACAAAAGCACAAGTTTGATCGAACGTGCGGACATGAGGACCAGCACCTTCGAAACTCAGGGTAAAGGTGCTGGACCGCTACGAATTGGCCGCGGCTTTTCTCTTTCGGCTCCAATACCACCACTGGCATTTTTCGGCGGGCAGGTGCGGGTCGCGTGCCTGGGCCACCGAGGCCTGAAAAACATCCAGGACGCAGGGATCCTGGCGTTGGCCGGTGAGCCGGTTCAGACGAGCGTACATTTTTTTGGGGTCTTGTTTGGCAAGCTGAGGGACGGAACGAATGCCGAGCTGGTCAAAGTCGCGCAGCATGGCGGGCCCGACAGAGATGAGGTCATGGAGGAGGCGGTTGGAAGCCATGGAAGTCCTTTCTATGTTTCGCTTTACTTTCGCCACAGACTAGAGCAAACTGTACCGCATTCCCGTGGTTCCGCTCAAGAGGTTTTTGCAGGAGTGCTCGGTCAGCTGACGAAGAGAAGAAGGGTTGTGGAGTTAGATCGTAAGAGCCCACCCTTCGCAAACTTCGCGAAGGATGGGGCACCCTCAAGCCCAGGGGTTGGGCGCCATAAGAAGGACGACCCAAGAGTCCAGGTGCGAAATCGGCACTTGGGGCGCCCGAAGAGAGACGCAAACCCGAGAGAAATGCAGCCGTGCGGAAAAGGAGAAAAAAGTTATGGTCAGGAAACTTACGCCGGTGCTTTTTGTGAAGGAGATTGAGCCGGTTTTGCCATTCTGGGTCGAGGGATTGGGGTTCACAAAAACCGCCGAAGTGCCCGAAGGAAACAAGCTGGGATTCGTGATTCTGGAGAAGGAAGGCGTGGAAGTGATGTACCAGACGTACGCGAGCGTGGACAAGGACATGCCGGCGATTGGGGCGGATGTGCGCAAAGGGCCGATGTTTCTCTACGTGCAGGTGGACAGTCTGGAGAATGTGAAGGCGGCGGTGAAGCGCGCGGAAGTGTACATGCCGGAGAGAAAAACATTTTATGGCTCGACGGAAATCGGCGTGAAAGACCCTGCGGGCCATTTCATTACGTTTGCGCAGTTTGCTCCGGCTTCGCAGAAGTGAGCATAATGACCCGGCAGCTGGGATAGGATTCGTCGGCCCCTTCGAGACCGCCAGATCAATAGACCAGTTTCAGCGAGAACTGGATTTGCCGCGAGGATCCCGCGGTGTGGCTGATAATTCCGAAGCCGCTGCCGCGCACGATATTGGAAGGCAGCCCGAAATTGACGATGTTGAAAATGTTAAAGAATTCGGCGCGAAACTGGAGGATGGCGAATTCACCATTTCCCCTGTGCCCGAGGGGGGTATTCTTGATCAAGGAAACGTCGAATTGATGAAAACCGGGTCCGCGAAAGGTGTCGCGGCCGAGGGTACCGAAGCGGCCGAGATTCGGGCCGGTGCCTCCGGGCAAGTTGATGGGCGTGAAGAAGAACGAATCATTATTGTTAGTGTAATTGTTGTCTTTATTGGGACCGCGTCCAAAATAGTCTTCACGCATCGCTCGGCTGGTGGAAAAATCGGGCATTGACAGCAAATCGGGGCGATCGGTTCCCCCCGCGCCTGCGCCAGTTTGCTGAATTCCGGAGTAGACCGAGAAAGGCGGCCCGCTGGTCAGCGAAGTGATATTGAGGAACTGCCACCCGCCGGTCACGTACTTCCCCAGCGGTTTCAAGAAGCCCACGCGATCAAACGGCAGCAGCTGAATCAGGCTCAGCGAAAAAGCGTGCGTCACATCGAAAGTTGAGGGTCCTTTGTCCGCCCGGGGATTCCTGGGGTCCTGCGGGGAAGAGAGTACAATCACCCCGGACGAAGATCCCCCGAGCGGGGCGCTGGTGTCGTCGATCGATTTTGAATAGGTGTAGCTGGCCTGGAAGCTCAAGCCGATCCGCGAAGTATTCTGGCTGACACTGGTCTGCAGCGCGTGATAGCTGGAGTGAGAACCGGTGGCCATCACGGCTTCGGGTCCAAAGCCTCCAATGGCTTGTCCCGCGGAATTGAACTGGGTATACGGAGCGTACGCCGCCTCGGCACCGGCGTAGCCGTTGGGAAAAATTACGCTCGACAAGTGAATCCCTGACGTACCCACATAAGCGGCGCTCATCTTCACGCTGCCAAGGTCGTGATCCACGCCCAAGGTGTAGGTTCCGATGTAGCCGTTTTGAAAATTGCGCGAGATGACCCCGGGCGACAACAGTTGAACTTCATGCCCCGGCGTCAAATCAGAGAGATCGTTCTGAAATCTTTGCAAATCAATCTGGGTGTTGGCCGCTACTTTTGAACTGTCACCGGTGGGGAAAAGGAGTTGTCCGCTGGTCGTGTATGGCGTTGGGAGCGCCAGTGGCACGGCGGTGTTATGAAAGGGCACTGGCACGCCCGGAAGGGCAGTATCTATTGGCTGGATAACAAAAGGGATTCCGCCGGTCACGAAATTCTCCTGAAACAAGTTGGGCAGAATCGTGGTCATGGCTCCGCCGGCGTGGATCGTCGTTCGTTTGGTCACGGCAAAGGCCACGGCGATCCGGGGACCCAAACCCTTCCAATCCATCGGATAGGCTGGCTGCGGATTGTAGAGGAAAATCTGCGTGGCGCCGGGCGCAAAAAACGGCACAGGCTGGCCGTCCGGGCCAACCGGTTGTCCAATCGAAGTGCGGTGCTTGGCTTCCTTGATACGGCTGTTCACTTCGTACCGCAGGCCGTAATTCACCATCCAGCGCGGAGATAACTTCCAGGCATCTTGAAAATACAAATTGTAGGCTTCGCGGCGAACGGCTGCCTCGTTGAATTTGTCGCCCAGCGGGGTCACGCTGGACGCAGCCATGATTGAGTAAGAGTAGGGCGTTGCGGTCAACAGGCCGGTGAGTGAGTCGGGTAGAGGATCCTCCGGCTCGATATTGTGCAAGCCGCTTACGGAAAGGATCTGCACCGGCGAATACGCAGTTCCCCCGCCGAAGGCATAGACGCCGTTGGGAGTGGTCCCCCAAATAGTGGCATCCTTGTTCAGGCGTATTTCCACCCCCCACTTGAAGCTGTGCGAGCCACGCATGTAGGCCATGTCGAATTTAGACTGGTAGAGATTGCTGTAGGAGCCCGTGATCGAACCACCGGCCGTGTTAAAGCCCTCGAACAGGCCGTCGCCGAACGTCAGCGCTGGATCGGCCTGGTTCTGCGTGGGGAAAATGGGAGTGCTGCGGATATACCCGAAGGCGGCAGCAAAGTTCAGATGCGGGGAAATCGTCCGCGTGTAGCGCACCGCCGCATTGCGCTGGTGGTCGAAGAAATTCACGGCAAAGCTCGGGTCGATGGCGGTTTGATCGGGATTCGTGGTCGGGCCATCTATTTGGTTAAGGCTGAACCGGGTAAAAAGCGCGGCCTTGTCTGAAATCTGGTGATCCACGCGCACGGAGAACTGGTCGGTGTTGGTAACGACCTTCGAAGAGGTTGCATAGGTGCGCGCACCGAACGGGCCGGTGGGCTCGTTTGGAAGAGGATAGCGAGCCAGGAGCGGCGCAATAGCCGCGCTGACGGGAACCGTCAGTGTGTCTCCGGGAAAAGTAGTGGTGTCAATACCTTGGCGTTCCGCAGCAGTGGGAACGGCAAACACTTGGGTGGTGCCGAGGACTTGCCGGAAACCCTGATACTCAACGAAGTAGAAGGTGCTGTCCCGGCCGTCGTAGATGCGGGGGATTACCACAGGTCCGCCGTTGGTAACGCCAAACTCGTTGCGCGCAAACGGAGGCAGGCGCCGCGGATCAATGGCGCTTGCGTGATCGAAATAATTTCGGGCGTCAAACGCCGCATTGCGCACAAACTCAAAAGCACTTCCGTGGATCTGGTTGGTGCCGGATTTGGTAACGACGTTGTTGAACCCCGCGGCCCCGTGTCCGATCTCTGCAGGCATTACTCCAGAGCTTGATTGCACTTCCTGGATGGCGTCCACGTTGAAGTTGGCGAAGGTGGCGCCGCCCATTTCGGGATCGCTCGTGTCCGCGCCGTCCATGGCAAAGACGGACGTCGTACCACGCTGTCCATTAGCGGTGAATTGTTGTGTGAAGTTAGCCGTGCCGTTCGTGTCCGTCATCGTGCCGGCGGCCAGAAGCAATAACTTGCTGAAGTCGCGCGTGTTCAGGGGGAGGCTTGAGACTTCGCCGCTCGAAAGGTGCTCGCCACCACTGGCTTGGGGAGAAGCAGGATTTGCCCGAGCCATTACCACCAGCGTTTGATCCTGCTCAGATAATTGGAGGTCCGCGGCGAGCGCGTCGCCATTTTTAATGACCAACGGCGCGACGGCGTTCCAGGTCGTGCCTTTAACCTTGACGGTTACCCTGTAGCTTTGCGCCTCGATGTCTGCAAAAAAGAATTCCCCACTTGCCGACGTATTGGCGGAGAAGACGCGACTTCCAGAAGTTGCTTGCAGTGAAACTGTGGCCTCGGCTAAGGCATGTCCTGGCTTGTCATGCACAATGCCTTTCCAGGAATTGGCGGAAGGAGCGCGGGCTGGCAAGACCAGTAAGAGAAAAACAACAAAGCAGAACTTTCGACCTGGACCCAATGAGGCACCAAAGATTCCAAACTAATCATACATCACATGCGCAACGATTTTGGGCCAATTGGGCACGCAGGATTAAGCAGTCAATGGGAGATTCTCGCTTTTGGCACCAGGCTCCCAATCAATTCGGGATGCCGGAAACAGATGCGCGATCAAGGTGCCCGCAAACTTGACTGGGGAAGCGCAACTATCCAGACTGGAAAGAAGCAGAGAATTGGCAATGCGCAGAAATCGTTCCTGCGGCTACGCGCGAGAAAAGCAGCAGCGGCGACTCGCTACAACCTGTTTAGAAAAACACTGGCTGCTGGCTGAGATGAGTTTCACCGCGGCAAGCGGGGCGCAAGAAAGAGCACGAATGGGGAATAAGAAGGGAATGTTGATTGTTTACACGGGGCCGGGCAAGGGGAAGACGACCTGCGCCCTGGGCGCGGCATTTCGTGCGGTGGGGCAGGGATTGCGCGTGCTGATGGTACAGTTCATCAAGGGTTCGTGGCATTACGGCGAATTGGATGCGGCAACGCTGCTGGGCGATGACAAATTCGAAATACGCCCGATGGGGCGGGGGTTCGTGAAGATCGGAAGCGCGGAGACCGACCCGGAAGATATACGGCTGGCCGAGGAGTGCTGGGAAGCGGGGCGCGCGGCGATTTACAGCGGAAACTACGACCTGGTGATCCTGGACGAGATCAACTACACGATCAGCTACAAGATGCTGGACGCGGGAAAGGTCGTGGAGGCGCTCAAGAAGCGCCCGGAACAGGTCCACGTAATCTGCACAGGACGCAATGCGCACCCGCTGCTGGTGGAGGAAGCGGACCTGGTGACGGAGATGAAAGAAGTGAAACACCCTTATACGAAGGGTATACTGGCACAGCGAGGCATCGACTACTAGGTTGGACATTGACTTATGGACGGAGACCTCTCGGAGTTTATTGGCACGGTCAAGGCTGAAAGGAAGTATGTAGGCTTCGACGAAGCAGCGACCAAGCAGGGCATTATCTTGCCACTTTTAGCCAAGCTTGGGTGGAACTGCTTTAATGTTGACGAAGTCTATCCGGAATACGGAGTAGAAGAGAGGCGTGTGGATTTTGCCCTGAGGATTGGCGCGAATAACAAAGTATTTATCGAGGCAAAAAGACCTGCAGAAGATCTCGAGAAACACCAACGCCAACTCCTTCAGTATTCATTTGCAGAGGGCGTCAAACTCGCAGTCTTAACAAACGGGCGGACGTGGTGGTTCTATTTGCCGCTGAACGAGGGAGGTTGGGAAGAGCGGAGGTTTTACGCCGTCGACATGGAAGTACAGCCCTGCGATCAAATTGCGGCTAAGTTTACCGATTATCTATCGAAGGTCAAGGTAAGTTCCGGCGAGGCGGTCAGAAACGCTGAAAAGGCCCGCGACAGCCTCAACAAGGAAAAGAAGCTTCGGGAGACGTTGCCAAGGGCTCTAGAAAAGATTCTTTCTGATGCGGATGACGAGATTACCGATCTCTTGGCAGGAACCACAGAACAACTTTGCGGTTTCAGACCGGACGCAGATAGGGTTGCATTGTTTCTAAAAGATTATCGTGGATCCGTTCATCCGGCGAGCGTTTCTCCTTTTCCTGCGGCCACGGCTCGCATCCCCGATCAGGCGCCGCGCGGTGCGACGCTGGAGGAACTTGATTACTCAGGGCGATCCGTCGAAGGGTTTGAATTTCTCGGGAAACAACAGAAGATTGACAGTTGGATCGACTTGCTGCTCGATCTTTGCCAGTTAATGAAAACCGCTCCCGGACAGAATTTCGAAAAGTGTCTAGCTCTCGTCGGTCGCAAGAGACCGTATTTTGCAAAGAATAGCGATTTGCTCAGAAGGCCCAAGATGATAAATGGAACGGACATCTATGTTGAGACGAATCTCAGCGCGAACTCCATTGTCGGGTTGTCCCGAAACCTCATTGCTCTTTTTGGCTACAAGGAGAATGATCTGAAAATCACGGTAGGATAGGAAGCGAGCTTAATGTCCTGGTTTAAGAGAGACAAGAAGGCAATTGATCAGGCCACACCGCCGGAAGAGCGCCGCGTGCGTACAGAGGGATTGTGGATGAAGTGCGAGTCCTGCCGGGCCATCGTGTTCCGGAAGGACCTGGAAGAAAACCTGCATGTCTGCCCGAAGTGCCAATTCCATTTCCGGATGAGTTCCAAGCAACGGCTGGCAATGTTGCTGGACGGCAACTGGACGGAGCACGATGCGGGGATGGTCTCGACGGATCCGCTGAAGTTCGTGGACACCAAGCCGTACGCGAAACGCATCAAGGATGCGCAGAAGAAGCTGGGCATGAACGATGCCATACGCACGGCCGAGGGACAATTGAATGGCCGGCCGGTGGTGTGCTGCGCGATGGAGTTTGGATTTATCGGCGGGTCGATGGGCGCGGTGGTTGGGGAAAAGGTGACGCGCGCGATTGAACTGGCGATGGAAACGCGGCAACCTCTGGTGATTGTGTCGTGTTCCGGCGGCGCGCGCATGATGGAAGGCACGATCAGCCTGATGCAATTGGTGAAGGTGTCCGCCGCACTGGCGCGCCTGGACGAGGAAAAGCTGCCGTACATTTCGGTGCTGACGGACCCGACAACCGGCGGGGTTACGGCGAGTTTCGCGATGCTGGGCGACCTGAACATTGCCGAACCTGGCGCGCTGATCGGATTCGCTGGACCCCGCGTGATCGAGCAGACCATCCGGCAAAAGCTGCCGGAGGGCTTCCAACGCTCGGAATTCCTGCTGGAGCATGGATTCCTGGATGCCGTGGTTCACCGCAAGGACATGAAGGCCTTCGTCTCCAACGCACTCGACCTGCTGATCTCCTGAAATGAATTACGAGAACGCGGTTCGATATCTTCTATCTCTCGGCCGCGAGCTGGCTGCGCCCACACAGGCTTCCGCGGCAAAATTTGATCTGCAAAACATAACCGTGCTGGCAGAGCGCCTGGGGCGGCCCGACCGCGCGTATCCGGTGGTGCACATTGCAGGCACAAACGGCAAAGGCTCGACGGCGGCGTTCCTCGAAGCCATCTTGCGGGACGCGGGTTTCCGGAGCGGGCTGTACACTTCGCCGCATCTGGAGCGCATCAATGAGCGCATACGGGTGGGCGGCGAAGAGGTCAGTGATGAGATGTTCGCGGAAACGTTCACACGGATTCAAGCCGTAATCGAAGAATTGCTGGCAGAAGGAAAGTTGCGAGCGCATCCGACATATTTCGAGAGCGTGACCGCGCTGGCCTTTGAGATTTTTGCGCGGGAGCGCGTGGATTTTGGCGTGATCGAAGTGGGACTGGGTGGGCAGTTGGACGCGACGAATATCGTGACGCCAGTGGTTTGCATCCTCACACGCATCGATTTCGATCATGAAAACTTCCTGGGCCATTCGTTGCGGGAGATCGCCACGGAAAAGGCGGGCATTCTAAAGACTGTGGTACCTGCTGTGATTGCTGCGCAACAACCGGAAGTGAGAGAAGTGCTGCTGGCGCGGGCGCGTGAGTTGCGATGCGCCGTCGTGGAGACGCACGAAGCGTTTCGCGTGAAAAGTGAGCGCGTGGAAGAAGGCTGTGTGCACGCGACGGTGGAAGAAGTGGCAAGGGGCCGGACGTACAAGCTGGCGCCACGCCTTCCCGGCCGTTTCCAATTGCAGAATGCGCTGAATGCCGCGGCGGCGGCGCGGTTGTTGCAGGAGCGCGGCTATCGTATCAGCGACGAAAACATTGTGAGGGGCATCGCCGCAACAGCGTGGGCGGGGAGAATCGAACGATGCGGGACGCGACCCGACGTATATTTTGATGGAGCGCACAATCCGGGGGCGGCGAAGGAACTTGCGGCGTTTCTGGAAGAGAATCTCCGCGGCCGCAGGGTGTACATGGTGTTTGGAGCGATGCGCGATAAGGCGGTGGATGAGGTCACGGGCGCGCTTTTCCCGCATGCCTGCGAAGTGCTGTTCACGGAGGCGCGTACTCCGCGCGCGGTCAGTGCGACGCAACTTGCCCGCATGGCAGGGCATCACGCGGAGCGCTACACCGTTTATCCGGAAGCGGAGCAAGCACTAGAGGCCGCGCTGGAAAAAGCAAAACCCGAGGACGCGGTGCTCATCACCGGATCGCTGTACCTGGTAGGGCAGTTGCGGCAGGCGTGGAAGCAGCGCAGAAAAGTCGCATCGGGTTGAAAAAGCCCGTAAAATAGGGACCTATCGCGATCTTGAGCCGGCCAGAGGGCCGGCGTTCTCTTTTGTGAGAGAGGGGGACGCTTCAGGACGGAAACCGAGACACATGAAAAACAGCGCAAGTGGTGAAGCAGAAAAACAACAGAAGGTTCTCGTGGGCGTGATCATGGGCTCCGCGTCGGATTGGGAGACGATGGAGCACACCGCAAAAACTTTGGAGGAATTGGGGGTGCCGTTCGAGACGCGGGTCATCTCTGCGCACCGCACGCCGGACGCGCTGTTCGAATACGCAGCAGCGGCGGAGCAACGCGGGATGCAGGTGATCATCGCGGCCGCGGGAGGTGCGGCCCACTTGGCGGGGGTTACCGCGGCGAAGACCCTGCTGCCCGTTCTGGGCGTACCGATGGAATCGCAGGCGTTGAAGGGGTTGGATTCGCTACTTTCGATTGTGCAGATGCCGGGAGGAATTCCCGTGGGAACGCTAGCGATTGGAAAACCGGGAGCGATCAATGCGGCGCTGTTCGCGGCGGCGATTTTGGGAGTCAAATATCCTGAGTACCGGGAAGCGCTGCGGAAATACCGGGCGGCGCAAACCGCGAAAGTGATGGCGAATCCGGATCCCTCGAAAGGAAGCCCCACCTCTACCTCAAAGAAAAATTCAGAGGAGAAGAAGCGCGCATAGAACTTGGCAACTCGCTTTCACAGGCGCAAACTGGGGTCATGAAAACCAGGTGGCTGTGCCTTTTCTTCTTTGTCTCCCTGACAATTTTTTGTTCCGCTGCGCCGGCGCAGCAGCAAGCCGTGCCAGGAAACTTCGCCGTACACGACGGCCAGTTCATTCTCAATGGCAAACCCTTCCAAATTATCTCCGGTGAGATGCACTACCTTCGCATCCCCCGTGCCTACTGGCGAGACCGTTTTCGCATGGCCAAAGCCATGGGACTCAACACCGTAACCACGTATGTGTTCTGGAACGCGCACGAACCCCGCCCCGGCGTTTACGATTTCTCCGGCAACAACGACGTCGCCGAATTCATTCGCGAAGCGCAGCAGGAAGGCCTGTACGTTATCTTGCGCCCCGGCCCCTATGCCTGCGCCGAGTGGGAGTTCGGCGGCTATCCCGCCTGGTTGCTGAAAGATCATTCCATCGTTGTCCGCAGCCGCGATGCGAAGTTTCTGGAACCCGCGGCTCGCTGGATCAAACGCCTCGGCCAGGAGCTGGCCCCGCTGCAGACCGGCAGTGGCGGTCCCATCATCCTGCTCCAGGTGGAAAATGAGTACGGCTCCTTCGGCAATGATCACGCCTACATGGAGCAGATTCACCGCATGTTGGTGGATTCAGGATTCACCCAGTCGGTGCTGTACACGGCCGACGGGGCGAAAGAGATTCCCGCGGGCTCCCTTCCCGACCTGCCGGTCGGCATCAATTTTGGCGGCGGCGATGCAGGGGCCGCGAAGAGAGAATTTGCAATTGAGAAGAAGGTCCGGCCGAACGGGCCGTTCTTCAACAGCGAATTCTGGGACGGCTGGTTCGATCACTGGGGTGGCAAACACGGCAAGACCAACGCGGCCAACGAGGCCGCCAATCTGGACTGGATGTTACGACAGGGCTATTCCGTCAGCCTGTATATGTTTCACGGCGGCACCAGCTTCGGCTGGATGAATGGCGCCAACAGCGACGGCAAAAACTACGAGCCGGACGTCACCAGCTACGATTACGACGCCGCGCTGGACGAGAGTGGCCGGCCCACGCCGAAATACTTCAGCTTCCGTGACGTCATCGCCAAGGCGACCGGAACCACGCCGCTTGCTGTGCCGCCTTCGCCGTCGGCAACGAAAATCCCGGAGTTCAAGTTGGAAGAAGGGGTCTCTCTTTGGAAGGTGCTTCCGCCTCCGGTCCATTCCGAACAAGTCCTGAGCATGGAAGACCTGGACCAGGCCTATGGCTACATTCTCTATCGCAAACATCTCGACGGGCCCGCGGAGGGTGAACTCGTCCTCGAGGAACTCCATGACTACGCGCAAGTGTATCTCGATGGCAAGCTGGCGGGCCATCTTGATCGCCGCTTGGCGGAGAATCACCTTCGGCTGAAAGTGCCGCCTGCCGGCGCGCGGCTGGATATCCTGGTCGAGAATACAGGCCGGATCAACTTTAACGTTGTGCTGCGCGGAGAACGCAAGGGCATCACCAAGCAGGTTACCCTCGCCGGCAAGGCGCTCCTCGGCTGGGACATCTACCCTTTGCCTATGACGGAACCTGCGAAGCTGCCGTTTGCCCGCGCTTCATGCGAAGGCGTTTGCTTCTATCGCGCCACCTTTCACGTCGATGCACCAGGAGACACGTTTCTCGATACCAGTGCTTTCGCGAAGGGCGCGGTCTGGCTGAATGGCCAGCCGCTCGGCCGAATCTGGAGCATTGGCCCGCAGAAGACTTTGTATGTCCCCGGTTCCTGGCTGCGCGCCGGGGAGAACGAAGTGGTCGTTTTCGACCTCAACGGCCAGTCGGGGCGGACGCTCCTTGGAAGGGACCATCCCATACTCGACGGCACCCCGGCGCAGTGAAAACAAGACGGTAATCGCCAGCCTCTTCACTTCCCGCAAAGGTCAGTTCCGCTGGAACCGTAACGCCATTCCTCTCCCAAGGGGCGCGGTTGCTGGCCTTTCCGCCGGATGTTACGATGCTGAATTCGATGACGCCCAGCGGCCCCAACCGACCGAGGATCGGCATCCCCTGGCGGACTGCGCAGGAGGAGGCCGAGGGGAACCTGTCGAAAATCCGCAATTACATGGAAGCCGTGAGTCAGGGTGGCGGGGAGCCGATTTTGCTCTCCCTGGTTCATCCAGAGGCCTTGAAGAGGCAATTGCCGGGGCTGGACGGCTATGTTCTGCCCGGAAGCCCTGCGGACGTTGAGCCGGGCGAATACGGCGCGGTGGATCACGGCAGATCCGCGCCAGCCGACCTGCCGCGGGAACACACGGATCGCGCCATCCTGAGCCACGCGTTAGAGTCGCGGAAACCGGTCTTGGCCATCTGCTACGGGTGCCAATTTTTGAATGTGTATCTTGGCGGAACGCTGATCCAGGACCTGCGCAGCGAAACTGGCACAAACATTCCGCACCGTAAAAAGGATGTTGTACCCGAGCCGCAACAAGATCCGCAGCACGAAGTCCGCTTTACCGCGGATAGCCAGTTGGCCAGGCTGGCGGGCGCGACCCGCGCCGTGGTGAATAGCTCGCACCATCAATCCATCGAAAGGCCCGGGCGCAATCTACGGGTCACGGGTCTGGCAGAGGACGGCATCGTGGAAAGCGTGGAATGGACCGGTGACGCAAATTGGGTGGTCGGGGTGCAATGGCATCCTGAGCGCATGCCGGGAGATGCCCTGGCGAGCAAGCTTTTTGAAGAGTTTGTGGCGGCGGCACAGGCAGCGCGTGGCGTTGCGCCGGCGCTGTAGTCGTCGCAAGCGGTACCTCAAGGCCAACCACGCACCGAATATATGAATCTGAGAATGGGGGAATCATGATTTCACTGGCAGGAAAGGCGGCATTGATAACGGGAGGATCGCGGGGCATCGGGGCAGCAGCCGTGAGGCTGTTTGCCCAGGCGGGAGCGGATGTGGTGTTCAGCTACAACTCCGCCAAAGAAGCCGCCAAGCTATTGGAGCAGGAAGCCGGGAAGCATGGCACGCGCGTGGAGGCATTCAAGGCCGACGCCGGGAAGCACGCGGACAACAAGAAACTCGTGGAGCACGCGATCACCCGGCTGGGACGCCTGGATATTCTGGTGGCCAACGCGGGCGTGTGGAATGTTGAAGACTTGCCCATTGAAAAGATGACTGAGAAGCAGTGGGACGACATGATCCGCATCAATCTGAAGAGCGTCTATTCGGTGATTCACTTTGCGGTGCCACAGATGATAAAGCAAAAATCGGGGAAGATTATAACGATCAGTTCGACGGCGGGACAACGCGGCGAATCGTTCCACACGCATTATGGAGCGTCCAAGGGCGCAATCATCAGCCTGACGAAGGGACTCTCCACGGAGCTGGCGCGCCACGGAATTCTGGTGAATTGCGTTGCACCGGGCTGGGTGGCCACAGACATGTCGAACCCCGTGCTCGACACGAAGGCGGGACAAAAAATGGCGGCCAGCGTGATTCCCATGGGGCGGCCGGGGACCGCGGAAGAAGTCGCGGGGCCGATCCTGTTTCTTGCATCGGACCTGGCGAATTTTATGACCGGCGAAATTCTGAATGTGAATGGAGGCGCGGTATTGTGCGGATGAAGTTGGCAAAAGCCTGCGTGGGGCTGGCCTTTTCCCTGGTGCTGCTCGCACCGGGCGTCAAAGCACAGAACCCGGAGATATGGGATCCGGAGAAGAGCACAGCGAAGGCGAAGCAGCTTGTGCAGCAGGCAATTGAGGCGCTGGGGGGCGCCGCATTCCTGGATTACGAAGATCTCGAATGCGAGGGGCGCCTGGCGGAGTTCGATCATAATGGCGACCGGGCCGGAGATGCCTATTACCACAACTACTGGCATTTTCCCGACAAGAACCGCACCGAGTATGTGGTCAGAAGCACGAAGGGCGGCCTGTTGGCAGTGTTTGTCGGAATTCTTCCGATCAAGGGCGGCGTGTTTATCCAGGTATTTTCCGGGAATGAAGGATGGACGATGGATAAGAGCGGGGTCAACGAAGCGCCGGCCAGCTCTGTCTCCAGTTTTCAAGCGGCGGCGAAGAACCATTTTCGCAACGTTTTGCTCGCGAAGGTGAATCAGCCGGATGTATTCCTGCGCTTCACTGGAACCACAACGGTGGATTTATGGCGGGTGGACTGGGTGGAGATTACGGACCGCGGTGAAGAAGGCTCCATCCGCCTGGCCCTGGACCATGCCACGCACCTGCCTTCGCGCATCGTGGTGACCAGCAAGGATGCGGACACCGGCCAAATGGATGAGGACGTAACGATTCTCACGAACTACCAGCCGAATGACGGCGTCCAGATACCCATGCAAGTAACCCGGCTGCACAACGACCGGCGCACCTACCAGTTGTTCTATAATTCCTGCAAAGCGAATCCCAGGCTCCCGGGGGACTTCTTCACGAAAGAGGGACTGGAGAGGCGCTACAAAGAATCCAAAGGGAAAGTGACAGACAAGAAGTAGAATGCCGGTGATCTGGCGTCGCGGGCCCGGGGAATCAGTGCCGCTCTGCGCGGGGCCGCACGTGTGGACAAGGCTATAAATAGCTAAATAATATCCAGAAGGATAGCGGCTATCTAAGACGCGAGAATCCTGCTAATTTAGATGGTCCCAGTCCAAAATAGAGCCGGGAATCGCACCGCAGGGCGATGCAAGGTATGGGATTGCATGAGACGGCGTATGTTCGACGCACAATCCGCGTCGGGGAGAGAGCACGGGTTCAGCTTAACCGAGCTGGTGGTAACGCTGGCCGTGGCCCTGATTTTGATGGCCATTGGGCTGCCGGCGTTCCTCCGGGCGTACCACTCGTATCAGTTGACGAACTCGGCTTCGCAGATGGCGGATATCCTGCGGCTTTCGCGGTACGAGGCCATTCGCCTGAACAAGCAGGTGAACTGCCAGATTCAGCAGACCTACGCCGGCGATCCGACGTTAACGCTCGTTTGGGCGGACTCGAATCGGAATGGCGTGCAGGACATCGGGGAAAAAATGATCGTGCTGGGAGCGTCGGGGAATCTGGTGGATGGGAGTAGCATTCCGGGGACATCCGCTATGCTTTCGCAAGCCGTCAGCGGGGTGACACCGAACACGCCTTCGCCGACGAGCGGGGTGATCACGTTTGATGCGCGCGGGGCGGTGACTCCGGCAAACGTCAACGCTTTCTACCTGAGCAGCGCCATTGCGCCGGAAGCGGGCTATCGAGCGGTATTGCTGATGCCGGCGGGTTCCATTCAGATCTGGACGGCGGATGCCACCGGATATTGGCAGCAGGTGCGGTGAAACGGGTTGCCATGACAAGACGACGCAATTCGGGGAATGCCGCCGAGCGGGGGTTCACGCTCACGGAGATGCTGATTGCCACAGCCATCATCCTGGTGGGGCTGGTGACGGTGGCGCAACTTGTGCCGGCCTCGGTCATGATGAACTCCAACAATCGCAACAACGCCACGGCATTGGTGCTGGCGCAGCGCCAGTTGGAAGCGATGCGGGAAGTTCCCCTGGCGAAAACTACGTTCCAAGATCCGCTGGGGGTTTTGTGCCCTCTTAGCGCGACTTGCTACTTAGGAGATCCCACGCAGCCACTACAGGTTGTCGGAAGCCCCGTGGCTCTCGATAGCAACAACGCGCCGGTAATCGATTATTCTGCCGCGCCCGTTAGCGGTTACAGCTTCATCTATGTTGACCCGAACGATCCCTTCGGCGCGACGAACGATGTGCGCTGGGCGGTGGTCACCTACACGAATGGCCCGATCACAACAGGGCGGCGCATCATCCTTGGCGTGTTCCGGCGGGGCATGAATAGCCCGACGCTGCCGGTGACGCTGGATGTCCTGGTGTCCAAATGAGGGAATTGCCACCGTCCAGGAATGCGCGTGGGTTCACGCTAATCGAGCTGATGATGGCGATGGCCATCTTCCTGATTATTTGCGGGGTCATGTTTGAGTTGTTGCAGCTCTCGCAGCAGAGGTACGCGAGTGAGAACCAGCTTTCGGCTTCCTTTCAAGAGGCGCGCCTGGCGATGGATCAGATCGTGCGCGACGTGAATGTTGCCGGATATCCTTCGCTGAGTCTCTACTCGGCGGTTCCCACCGACGCTTCGACCTACGCCGCAGGTCCGATCGCCTGGAGTCCGAACTACTATCCTTCGGCGGGGTGCGCGATCGGGACCGCGGGCGGCGGAACCTGCACGACTCCCGGAGATTTCGATTTGATCGTGGAGACGCGCCTGGGTAGCGACGCGAATGTAAGCTGGGTGCGCTATTACCTGAAGAGCGACAATATTCTTTACCGCGCGGTCGCGCCAAAGACAACAGGCGGCGACCCGGTTATGGCCACTTCATCAGCCGGGGTGGCGGTCCCGTTCCTGGCCAACGTGATGAACAACGCCACGGGCCAACTCTCGGCGATTACCGCTACCTACCCATCGATGTTTCCGGGTGGAGTGCCGCAGCCCATCTTTCAATACACATGCAGCACCCCGGTAGGACCGACGCCGTGCCCATTGGCGGGTGTGTACAACCTGCCGCAAAATATCAGCGACGTGGATGTGACGCTGATCGTGGCCACGCCGCAGCGGGACATGCAGACGCAGATGCTGAAGCTGGTGGAGTTGAACGGCCGCGGCCACACGCTGAACTTGTCGCATTGAGGGATGAGGGTCCGGACGATGAATTGCGCGCGCATAGATGAAGAGAGGCGGAAGGAGCGGGGCGCCGCCCTGCTGATCGCGATCTTCGCCCTGCTCCTGATCAGCGTGGTGGCCATTGCGATGGTCGTCTCCACGGGAACAGACAGCGCGTTGACCGGAAACTACCGCACTTCCACCAGCGCGTATTACGCGGCCCTCGCGGGGCTGGAAGAAGCGCGCGGCAGATTGTTGCGAAAGAATCCAAATTTCATAAATCAGTGGAATAACTACCCCTTGCTTTTTACTTGGCACGGCCTCCCCACGTTTAGGCTGACGGACGTCTTGTACATCGTCAACCCGGTTAACGGGGAGACCATCAACCCGCTGGACGCTTCAAGCCCGTATGCAGACCTGGAATACCAGGCGGAATTCGGGGTGCCCCTGGCAAGCGTCAATGTGTACCCTCCTATCCCTTCCGTTTCGCCATTGCCGTCACTCAATTGGCCCGGCCCCGTCTACAAATGGGTCCGCATCAATGCCATCACGGAGGCCGCGCTCCAAATCCATGTCAATCCAAACGAGAGCGCTTTTGATACCATCACCCTTCTGCTTTACGATCCCGGAAACCTCGATGCATTCGGAAATCTCTCCCCAGCCCTCATCGTTCCGCCAAACCCGACGCCGAGTCCCGCTGCCGTGGAAGCTCTGGAAATCACTTCACTGGCCGTGCTCCCGAATGGCAGCCGCAGGCTCCTGCAATACATCGTCGCGCCGTCTTCTTTGAACCTCACATTTCCTGCCGCGCTCACGCTCGATGGCAACGGCGTCTCTTTCCCCGCGCCAAGCTCCAGCTCCATAATCATCAATGGCAATGATGGAAGTAATCCGTTAGTGGCTCGAAGCTGTATGACGCCGCCACTGTCTCCCGTGTGGGCGATTGGATATACCAACCCAGGCGACTCGGCAAATATCAGCACCGGAAGCCCTCCGCGTCCAGGGAACTACACCGGCGCTCCTCCTACTCCTAGCTTTGGCCAGGTGACGCTCCCCGCCAACTCCCAGAAGCCGAGTACGCTGGATGCTCTCGTTCAAAGCATTACGCAAAACGCCGACCTCGTCCTTACCGGTCCTGTGTATCGCACCACCTTCCCCACCACGTCGACTCACACAAACCCCTTGACCATCGTCGTCAATGGCGACCTGGATCTCACTTCGTGGCACTGGACTGGGTACGGGCTTCTCCTCGTAACCGGCACGCTCACCTACGACCCGGATGCCTCCTGGGAGGGAATCGTTCTGGTGATTGGAAAAGGCATATTCACGGGCGGGCATAGCGGGAGCGGCAATATTGACGGCGCCATGCTGGTTGCGCAAACGCACGACCCACACACGGGGAACTTGCTGGCAGACCCGAATCTTGGACCTGCCTTGGTCGACTTTTCCTCCATGCCCGGCGGCGTAGGGATCTATTACGATTCTTGTTGGATCAATCGTGCGCAACCGCCGCTGACCTACAAGGTGCTATCTTTCCGCGAGATTCCCCTCACCAATTAAGAAAGTTCGAGAGTTCGGGCTACAGCAGTGGTTCCCTCACTCATTCCTCGCCTCTGCCATGACCGGATAACCCCAACGCGGTATACTTACGGGATGAGACATGCCTCCGGGGAGCCGCAGAGACACGGCACGACGGTGCTGTGCGTGCGGAAAGATAACAAGGTGGTGCTCGTCGCCGATGGCCAGGTGACCATGGGCGACCACGTGTTGAAGCACACGGCGCGGAAGACGCGGCGGATGTTCAATGACAAGGTGGTTGCCGGCTTTGCCGGATCAACCGCGGACGCGCTTTCGCTTTTCGAGCGCTTCGAGGGGAAGCTCCAGGAACATTCGGGGAATTTGCAGAAGGCGGCGGTGGAACTGGCCAAGGAATGGCGCAAGGACCGCGCGCTGCGGCACCTGGAAGCGCTGCTAATCGTGGCCGATGCGAAAGCTACATTTGTACTCTCGGGGAATGGCGACGTGATCGAACCGGACGACGGGTTGTGCGCCATCGGCTCGGGCGGACCGTATGCGCTGGCGGCGGCGCGCGCCTTGGTGAAGCACTCGAAACTCGCGACGAAAGAGCTGGCGCTGGAAGCCATGCGCATCGCGAGCGAAATCTGCATCTATACGAATGAGAATTTTACGGTAGAAGAGATTTAGCAATATCAGGAGCTTTCATTCCGCGAGAGATTTGAAGGGCGCTTGGGGCTCGCATCGCCCCGAGCATGCAAGGAACCGAACGTATATGGCAATGAAGCCAGAAAAAGAGATAATTCTGCTCCCCGGCGGAAATGGCACGGGCCGGACGGAAGATACGGCATTGCTGCCGGCGCTGGACGACATGACGCCGCGGGAAATCGTGGCGGAATTGGACAAATACATCGTCGGGCAGGGAGCAGCGAAGAGAGCGGTGGCCGTGGCGCTGCGCAACCGCGTGCGGCGACAAAAGTTGGAGCCGGAAATGGCCGAAGATGTTCTGCCCAAGAATATTCTGATGATCGGCCCAACCGGCGTGGGCAAAACGGAAATTGCGCGGCGCCTGGCGCGGCTGGCTGGGTGCCCTTTCGTGAAGGTGGAAGCCTCCAAGTACACCGAGGTGGGCTACGTGGGGCGCGACGTCGAATCGATGGTGCGCGACCTGGTGGAAACCTCCATCGACATGGTCCGTGAGGAAAAGCTGGATGAAGTGGCGGATCGCGCGGAACAGTCCGCGGAAGAGCGCGTGCTCGATTTGCTGCTGCCCCCACTGCCTCCCGCCCCGGCGGGAACAAGCGAGAGCGAGCTGCTGGCGCAGCGGGAGCAGACGCAACGCACGCGGGAGAAGCTGCGCGCACAACTCCGCGAAGGCAAACTGGACCAGCGCATGGTGGACCTGGAAGTACGCGAACGCGCGATGCCTTCCTTCGAGATTATCTCCAACCAGGGCATTGAGGAGATGGACGTCAACCTGAAAGACATGCTGAGCGGTTTTTTTGGCCAGCAGAAGAAGAAACGCAAGATGTCCGTGGCGGACGCGTTCGAGTACCTGATTCAAGAAGAAGAAAACAAGCTGCTGGACATGGATCAACTGACCCGCGTCGCCGTCGAGCGCGCGGAGCAGATGGGCATCATCTTCATCGATGAAATTGACAAGGTGGCGGGTCGCGAAGCGGGGCACGGCCCGGATGTATCGCGCGAAGGCGTGCAGCGGGATATTCTGCCGATCATCGAAGGCACGACCGTAAATACGCGCTACGGGATGATCCGCACCGACCACATCTTGTTCATCGCGGCAGGCGCGTTTCACGTAACCAAGCCATCCGACTTGATTCCGGAATTGCAGGGGCGGCTGCCCATTCGCGTGGAGATGCAATCGCTGAAGGAAGAAGATTTCGTGCGGATCCTGACGGAGCCAAAGAATGCCCTCATCAAGCAGTACATCGCGCTGCTGGACACGGAAGGTGTGAAGCTGCAGTTCAGCGAAGATGCCGTTCAGGCAATCGCGAAATTCGCGACGAGCGTGAATGAATCAACGGAAAACATTGGCGCGCGGCGTTTGCACACGATTCTTGAAAAAGTGTTGGATGAGCTGTCGTTTGAAGCGCCGGACCTGAAGAAGAAAGCGGTGAAGGTTGATGCCGCTTACGTGAACAAGCAGCTGGCGGACATCGTGAAGAACCAGGATTTGAGCCGGTATATCCTGTAACGGCAGACGATTGCAGATGCCAATCCCAAAGGTGGCGAGACGCGCAGGACCCACGCAGCCATCGCCGTATTTTTCGATTCTTTTCTTTCTATTGTTGGTTCTCTTCGTTGCAAGCGGGTGCGGCGCTCCGGGAGAGCCGCTGCCCCCTTCCCCACCGATTCCCGTGGCGATTGCCGACCTGACGGCGCAACAAGCGGGAGACGCGGTGTTGCTGACATTCACGATGCCCAAAAAGAGCGTGAGCGGGGAAAGCCTGAAGGATGTGCCGACGCTGGAAATTTTGCGGGGCAACTTGAAGGCCGATGGAACACCCGACGCGAAATCCTTCCGGGTGGTGGACACGGTTCCGGGCTCGCTGATCGGCAACTACGTGCAACAGGGCAAGGTGGAATTTCATGACCCCGTTTCCGCGGTCCAAATCAAGGAGCATGCTGGCGAACCCGTGGTGTACCGGGTGCGCACAAGAGTTTCCGACAAGAAAACGTCCGCGGATTCAAAGGATGTCTCCCTGCGCCTGTATGCCGTGCCGGCGCGGATCGAGTCCCTGGACGTACGCGTGATGGAAGGCGGAATCCAGTTGAAATGGGCAGCGCCGGACAAGACATCCGGGGGGGAGCCGCTGGGTCAGATTCAGGAATTCCATGTCTATCGCGGCGAACTGGATGCGGCGAGCGCAGCGACGGCCTCCAAGGATATGGCGCAAGCGGTGTGGGTGTCACGACCGCTGCAACTGGCAGCAACCACGGCACCGGAGTTTTTGGATAAGGGATTTGACTACGGCAAGACCTACGCCTATCTGGTGAGGAGTGTTGTAGTTGCCGAGGGAGTCCAGCGGGAATCAGGGGACTCGCAGGTCGATGTAGTGACTCCGCGGGACACTTTTCCCCCGGCAGCGCCGCAAGGAGTCGTTGCCGCTGCAATTCCGGGGAGCGCAGCGGGCTCGTTGGTGGTGGATCTGTCCTGGTCCCTTAACGTGGAGGCGGATTTGGCCGGCTATCGGCTGTACCGGAGTGAACAAGAAGGCACGCCGGGCCAACTTCTCTCGCCGGATCTCTTGCCCACACCTGCTTATCGTGATAACAGTGTTTCGTCCGGGAAACGCTACTGGTATACGGTGACCGCTGTGGACCGCGCCGGGAATGAAAGTGCACCCAGCGCCGCGGTGGCCGCGGATGTGACACAACCTTCTCCGTAGCCCCTGGTTCAAAAGAAGAGAGAGCAATTGGTAGGGGAGTCCAGCACCCATGCCAGAGTCCGTTCATCTACCTGGCTATCGTTGGCTGATGTTTTTGCGAAATGTGCCGGTGCGCGTGGGGATATACACCGGAATCTGCCTCTCAATTGTTTTTGCGATGTGGCTGGTGCTGGCCAATCGTGTGCCGCTTCTGGAGCGGCTGGCCCTGGGGCGAAATATCGTCGCAGTAGTTGGGCTGGTGTTGTTTGCAAGCCTTCCGATACTGAGGTTTTACCGTAGCCCGGGAGATCTCCTGGTATCGGGGCTGCTGGCGTGGACGCTGTTGAGCATCACGTACCGCTTGCTGTGCATGGTTTTCGTTTTGCTGAACGAGAGGTACAGCGGATTCCACGTATTCGTGCTGGGGGCGGTGACTTACCTGGTTTTCGCGACGCTTTCGTGGATTGGCATGATTATCTGGAAAGTACGGTCTGCGGATGTTTCCCATCCTCATCACTGAGCGAGCCTGCCGCGAATGAGATTCTGCCGCTTTCTATCTGAAACCAAGCCACAAGGAAATGCCGAGGCTACTTATGGCCTGCTGGAAGGAGACACCGTCCGCGAAATCCACGGGATGCCGTGGCGAAAGTGGACGGCGGGCAACCGGACCTGGCTGGCGAAGGAATGCCGTTTGCTGGCGCCTGTGGAGCCATCCAAGATTGTTTGCGTGGGGCGCAATTACGCGGCGCACGCTGCTGAGTTCGGCAATGAGGTTCCCAAAGAGCCCCTCATTTTTCTGAAACCACCCTCTTCCATCGTTGGTCCCGAGGAGCCCATCGTCCTGACGCGCTACTCGAATCGCATAGAACATGAAGGCGAGCTGGGCGTGGTGATCGGCAAGGAATGCGCGCATTTGGGCGATGACGACGATCCGCTTGCTTATGTGCTGGGCTACACCTGCGTGAACGATGTGACCGCGCGGGATCTGCAGAAGAGCGACGTACAATTCACGCGCGCCAAGGGATTTGACACGTTTTGCCCGGTTGGGCCGCACATCGAAACGCAACTGGATCCGCGGAACGTCCTGGTCGAGACGTACGTGAATAGCGCACGCCGGCAGTCTGGCAGCACATCACTCATGGTGTATCCCGTGGCCTTCCTGGTGCGCTGGATTTCGCGGATGATGACGTTGTTCCCCGGCGATCTGATTGCCAGCGGGACGCCGGCGGGAGTGGGGCCGCTTGTCGCAGGAGATGCGGTGGAAGTCGCGGTGGCGGGTGTTGGCGTGTTGCGCAATCCGGTGCATCCTCCACGCGCATAACTTCGCCTAATCGCGCCCCTTTCTGTAAGATAAAGGGTCGTGGGGAATAAGCAGGTCTTGCGTACTCCAGGGTGCGTTGCTGCGAGGCGTGCCTTCCTGTTCGACATAAGTCCCGAATCTTTAATCCGTAAGGGGTAGAGCGTTGAAAGAGTTGCTCGCTGATTGGAAATTGCTGCTCGCGCTGGCGGGCGGAAGCCTTGCGGCCATTCTGTTGATCGTGTATGCGTTCGTGCGTCCCGCCGTGGATCCAGCGGCGGAGGAACGCAAGCGGCGGCTACACTTGAACCTCATCGGGAGAATCGCCGAGGGCCAGGTAGTCGAGCTTGCGGAACACCCGGCGCCGGTCGTGGAAGCGCGGTGGAGATTGCTCGGATCGCGGCCACGCCCGTTGGCGGACAATGGACCACGCCACCTGGTGTCCTATAGTTACTCGATATCGGGCGTGACGTATCACACCGCGCAGGACATTACCGGGCTGGAAAGCCAGGTGCGCTTCGAGATGCTGGTTGCGGGACAGCCGGCCAGCGTGAAGTATGACCCATCAAATCCCAGCGATTCAATTCTGGTTGCGGACGATTGGTCCGGCTTGCGCTGAACGGCCCGCCTTCCGGCACTTCTTACCTAATCCAAATCAGCAGGATTCGTGAGCACCGGACAGCGCGGGCATGCTGCCCCGCGGCGCGTTCAGATTTTCGGGCGAATGCGCTATGCTTTGGCTGCGGTTTTGCCGAGCTCGCCCGGCGTTTATGAAACAGGTGCTGGCCTCCATTCTGACGACAATGATGATCGTGGCCATGACGCTGAGCGCCATGGTGATCCTGGAGCGCGCCACGCTCTACGTGACGTCGATCGCCTCGCCCTTGCCGCGCGCGGGCGCGATTGCCGCGGAAATCCTCCTGGGTGTGATTCTTCTTCTGGGTACCGTGTGGCTTGCCACTCATCTGGCCGTGCTGATCTTCGCTCCAAAACACCATCCGCCCGAGGGAGGAACGCTTGGCTGAGAAGAATCATGTGACCTGGGACTCGTCCTTGAAGGCGGAGCGTCTGGAGCAACTCCGCAAGATGTCCGCGGAGGCGGAAGCGGGCGGCGGCGCGGAACGCCGCGAACGCGAACACAAAGCGGGCAAACTCTCGGCTCGGGAGCGCATACACCTTTTGCTGGATGAGGGCACGTTTGAAGAGCTGGACAAGTTTGTGCGACACCGCTGCGTGGATTTTGGCTCGGCAGGGACGCGGCCCATGGGCGACGGATTTGTGACCGGATTTGGGCGCATTGACGGGCGCTTGGTGTACGTGTTCGCGCAGGATTTTACGGTGTTTGGCGGTTCGCTTTCCGAAACCAACGCGCAGAAAATTTGCAAGATCATGGACCTGGCCATGCGCAACGGCGCGCCCCTGATCGGCTTGAACGACTCCGGCGGCGCGCGCATTCAGGAAGGCGTGGCATCGCTGGCAGGATATGCGGACATTTTCCTGCGCAATACGCTGGCCAGCGGCGTGATACCGCAGCTCAGCGCGATCTTGGGGCCGTGCGCGGGCGGCGCCGTTTATTCGCCGGCGATCACCGACTTCATTTTCATGACGCGCGACACCTCCTATATGTTCGTGACGGGCCCGGACGTGATCAAGAACGTGACGCACGAAGAGGTCACGAAACAAGAGTTGGGCGGTGCGATGACCCACAATGCCACCAGCGGCGTGGCTCATTTTGTCGCGCGGGACGACGCCGATTGCTGCGCCATGCTGCGGGAGCTGATGGGTTTTCTCCCCTCCAACAATCTGGAGGATCCGCCGCGCCGCAACACCGCTGACCCGTGGGACCGCCGCGAAGAGTTACTGAATTCAATTGTTCCGGAAGACCCGCTGAAGCCATATGACATGAAGGATGTCATCCATGCAGTCGTGGACGATCATTACTTCTTCGAGGTACACGAGCACTTCGCGAAAAACATCGTGGTGGGATTCGCCCGGCTGGATGGGCGGCCCGTTGGGGTAGTCGCGAATCAGCCTGCGTTTCTTGCCGGCACTCTGGACATCAATGCTTCGGTGAAGGGCGCGCGATTTGTGCGTTTTTGCGACGCGTTTAACATTCCGCTGATTACTTTCGAGGATGTTCCCGGGTTCCTTCCCGGCACGCAGCAGGAATTCGGGGGCATCATCAAGCACGGCGCGAAGCTTCTGTTTGCCTTTGCGGAAGCAACGGTGCCGAAAATTACCGTGATCGCGCGCAAGGCCTATGGCGGGGCTTACTGCGTCATGGCGTCGAAGCACATCCGCACGGATGCAAACTTTGCGTGGCCCAGCGCGGAAATTGCGGTGATGGGACCGGAAGGCGCGGTGGATATCGTCTACAAACGGGAACTGAGTAATGCTCCCGAGGCGGAGCGCAGCAAACTTCGCCAGGAAAAGATCGCGGAATTCCGCAGCCGGTTTGCCAATCCGTTCGTTGCGGCGGAGCGTGGTTACCTGGACGCCGTGATCGAACCGGCGGAGACCCGCCCCCGCATCATCAACGCGCTGCGGGCCCTGGAAAACAAACGGGAAACCAATCCTAAGAAGAAGCACTCCAACATTCCGCTGTAGCTCCTGAATCCGATTTTCCTTGAGGGCTACTCACGATCTACTACTGTCAGGAAGGACTAGTCCGGGCAAGAGTATAGCCAGAGATGCCCTTACAAATTAACGACGATGGGTTCCCGCCTGGCCTCGCGAGTGCATCCTCTGGCAGCTAGCTCACGGTTGGCTTCGATGACCATGGCCAAGGCCTCTTTCAGGTTGAGGCGCGCCTCGGCAAGCGTACGGCCCTGTGTGTTTACATCGGGGATTTCTTCGACGTAAGCCACGTACCACTTGCCACGCCTCTCGATCACCGAAGTGAATTAATGCTTCACGGAGCAATTCTAGCAGACGCCACCACTTCAAAATACCCAGCTCACTTCAACATAAATTCCTGCAGGAACTCAGCTTCGTCATAAATCGGCGTGGTGCCGCTTCTCGTGCACCGCCAACGATACGACACGCAAGCCTTCGCTAACCGTTGGCGGCCACGGCCCGCGTGCTACACTCGCGCCAGTTGCAGAAGCCGCTATGTTCAAGAAAATCCTCATCGCCAATCGCGGGGAAATCGCCGTGCGCGTTCTGCGCGCGTGCCGCGAACTGGGCATCAAGAACGTCGCCGTATTCAGCGAAGTCGATCGCACGGCACCGCATGTGCGCCTCGCCGACGAAGCCTATTGCATCGGCCCGGCAGCTTCCCGGGAGAGTTACTTGCGGATCGATAAATTGATGGACGTAGCGCGCCGAACAGGTTGCGATGCCCTGCACCCGGGCTACGGTTTCCTGGCGGAAAATCCGGCGTTGCCCCGCGCGTGCAGCGATGCCGGCATGACGTTTATCGGGCCGTCCGCGGAAGCGATGGAAATGATGGGCGCGAAAACTTCGGGGAAGCAACTGGCGCGCCGCAGCGAAGTGCCCACTGTACCCGGCACAGACGACACAATCGAAAACCCGGGAGAAGCGCAATCCCTGGCGCGCAGCATGGGCTATCCCATATTGCTGAAGGCAATTGCGGGAGGCGGGGGAAAAGGGATGCGTGTGGTGCCGACCGACGCCGAGTTTGCCGGAGCCTGGCGCGATGCGGCCTCCGAGGCGCTCAATGCGTTCGGCGACCCGCGCTTATTCCTTGAGAAATATTTGATCGGGCCGCGGCACATTGAGGTTCAGATATTCGCGGATGCGCACGGGCGGGTGGTGTCGCTGGGTGAGCGCGAGTGCTCCATCCAGCGGCGTCATCAGAAAGTGGTCGAAGAAGCACCTTCGCCGGTAGTGACGCCGGAAATGCGCAAGAAGATGGGAGACGCGGCGGTGCGGCTGGCGCGCGCGGGCGGCTATACCAATGCCGGCACGGTGGAATTTCTGGTAGACGCCGACCTGAATTTCTATTTTCTCGAGGTGAATGCGCGTTTGCAGGTCGAGCATCCGGTGACGGAGCAAGTCACGGGGCTGGACCTGGTGAAGCTGCAGATCGCGATTGCCGCAGGCCACCGTTTGCCCTTTGCGTGGGAGGCAATCACACCGCGGGGCAACGCCATGGAAGTCCGCTTGTACGCGGAAGATCCCGACAACAACTTTTTCCCATCTCCCGGGAAGATATTATCGCGGCACGCGCCGACGGGCCCCGGTATTCGCCTGGATGAGGGCGTGTACGAAGGCTACACCGTGCCGCTGGAATACGATCCGCTGTTGAGCAAACTGATCGCCTGGGGCAACAGCCGGGAAGAGACCATTGCGCGGCTGCGGCGCGCGCTGGACGAGTACACCATCACCGGCATCCGCACAAACGTGAGCCTGTTCCGGCGGATCCTGGCGGAGCCGGAGTTTTTGCGCGGTGAATTTCACACCAAATGGCTGGATGAATTGCTGGCGCGGCCCAGCCCGCCGGCAACACCTCCCCGCCCGGGAACCGAGGAAGCTTCGGTGATCGCGGCAGCGCTTTGGCACACCGCCAGAGAGAACAGGGCTGCGAATGTCGCGCAAATCCCTTCCGCCGAACCTTCGCGCTGGAAATCGCAAGGGCGCCGCCAGCAACTGGACCGTGTGCCATGAAACTCGAAGTCCATCTCGAGGGTGTATCGGGATCAAAGACGCGCGTGGTGGAGCTGCAGCGCGAGGGCGAGCGATTCCAGATCGCTCTCGACGGTCAGCCCGTGAACGCCGACGCCATCGAAATCGCTCCCAACACGATTTCCGTGATCCTGGACGGGCAGTCGTTTGTCATTCATGCGACTCCTTCACTGGATGGCAAACTCAAATTGCAGTGCGGCCCGCACGAATTCTCGGCGGAGATCGTCGACCCGCGCACCTGGAGAGGGCGAAAGCAGGGAGCGCTGCAAGCCGAAGGGAGGCAGCAGATTGTCGCGCCCATGCCCGGAAAAGTGATCCGGGTGCTGGTGGCGGCGGGAGACAACGTGGAAGCCGGGCAGGGACTGCTCGTTGTCGAAGCGATGAAGATGCAGAACGAGATCAAGTCGCCGAAGAATGGGAAAGTGGAACGCCTGCTGGCGAAAGAAGGGCAGAGCGTGAATGCAGGCGACGTACTCGCGTGGGTCGAGTGATTGAATCCATTCTAAGGATGCGGGAAGCCGCGTATTCCTTCTTCTCTGTTTAAAACGTGCCTGCTGCGTTGGGGGGACCGAGTGCTTATTGTGTGGACTTGCCAGAAGCCGCGGGAGCAGGAGGCGTGGATTTCGCGGCGTCGGGCAGCTTGCCGGCGGCTTCGACGACTTGCTGGGCGAGGAAGTTGGTGACATGGGCTTGGTCACGGCCCACGGCAAGATAGGCAGAGCGCAGCAACTGCTCCTTGCGATTGCGCAGGGTGTCGCGGATGGTCTGCTGAACTTGCGGATCATTGACACCGCGGAGCCCAGCGGCCTCGCGTGCGACAAGTTTCAGGATGCGGGTGCTGTCCTTGAGGACGATCGGCTGGCTGACCTGTCCGGGTTTCAACGCGAGCACGGTCCTCTTCAACGTCGGGTCCGACTGATTCAGGGCTGATTCCGGAATGTAGCCCAGGTCACCGCCGTTTGCCGCGGTATTCATATCCTCGGAATAATCCATGGCCAGTTGGGCAAAATCCGCGCCGCTATCCAACTTGTCCATCAGCATTTTAGTTTTTCGTTGCGCTTCCGCCTCAGTGGTGGCGTCGTCGTTCTTGCGGTTGCGGATCTGCGCATCCTTGTGGGGCGTGATGACGATCTGCGAAATGCGGTATTGCGGTTCGGCAACATTAAACTGGTTGCGATTGGCGTTGTAAAAATCCTGGACGTCCTGATCGGTGATCGTGACCTTGGCGGCCACTTCACGGTTCAGTAGTTTCTGGATGGACAGCTGACGGCGGAGGTCGCGCTTCAGGTCGTCCACGCCCATGCCGCGCTGTTTCAGCTGCCGCTGGAACTCTTCTTCGGTAAAAGGGCTCTTCAACTCGGTGAACTTGTCCTCGACTTCGCCGTCACTTGCTTCGAGGTTCAGTTTCTTGGCGCGCTCGAGGAGAATTTCGTTATTGATAAGCTGCTCGACCACGTTCAGCTTCAGCGACAGCGCTTCTTCCTGTGAAGGTTCCTGGGCTTCCGGATTGATCTGAGACTTGTAGTACTTCTCGACCTCATCGCGCTTGATCTCGGTGCCATTCACGACCGCCCAAACGTCCGCGGCGTGGTGTTCGGGGGCGTTGCAGCCGGCGAGGACGCCGAGAAGCATGCCCGCCAGGGGCAATAACGCACCAGCGTGGGGGAGCCCACGGTTTGTTCGTTCGCTGATTGGGTGAGTCGGAGAAAAGCTCAAGATATTAGCTCAGGCTGCTTTTTTCACACGGCCCAAACGGATGCAGCCGGTGCACACGCGCACCTGCTTGCAGACTCCGTCGACCACCGCACGTACCCGTTTCAAATTCGGGTTCCAACGGCGACGCCGTGTGTTATTGGCGTGGCTAACCACGTTTCCAAAGTGCGGCGCCTTGCCGCAGATTGCGCACTTCAATGCCATGACTTCACACTTCCTGCTCTTCAAAGGATAGAAAACACAACGGTTAATGATAGCAGATAAGCCGAGAAACACAAAACCGGCATTTCGGCGTTTCCAGCGTGAATTTTCAGGAGGAGCAGCAATCCTCGACGCCGGGCAATAGGACATCAATTTCGCCGAATTTGAAATGTTGGAAACGTTTTAAGCGGGTGTTACGAGGCCTCTTCCCTGGTCCTTTGCTATACTGGAACGGTCCCGACAGGATACGTTACGCCGTGAATTCGCTCCGAATCTCCATCGTTCAATATCTGAATACCGCCCCGCTCGTCCGAGGCTTCACGCACGGAGCGTTGCGGGAGAAATACCAGCTTTCGTTCACCGTTCCCTCGCAATGTGCCGATGCTCTCCGAACGAACGCGGCGGACATCGCCATCATCCCGGCGATCGAGTACCCGCGGATACCCAATTTGGTCGTTCTTCCGGGATTGTCGATCGCTTCGAAGGGCGCGGTTCGCAGCTTGCTGCTGGTTTCCAGGAAGCCGGTGCGGAAAGTCACTCGCATCGCGCTGGACTGTAGCTCCCGAAGCACGCAGGCCCTTGTGCGCATCCTGTGCCAGAAATGGTGGGGAATCGCGCCGGAGTTTATTGAAGCGAAACCCGATCTGCCTGCAATGCTGCAGAAATCCGATGCCGCGCTTTTGATCGGCGACCCTGCGCTGCGCCTGGCGCTCAAAGCCGAACGGCACACGGAGGGCGATCGCACTGGCGTGCAGCGGTGTTTCGGCGAATCCGTTGGCCTTCCCGGAATCCCGGCGCTGTATTTGTACGATATGGTTGAGGAATGGCACGGCCTGAGCGGGCTGCCGGCGGTCCTGGCGGTCTGGGCGGCGCGGCCAGAGGTGGCTACGCCGGAGGTGGTGCGCGACTTTCAGGAGTCGCTGGCACAGGGATTGCTCCAACTCGATGAGATCAGCGCTAAAGCATCGCGGGAGATGGGGCTGCCCGCGGCGGATTTGCGGCGCTACCTCTCCGAAAATATCGACTATGCGCTGGATGAAGAAAACCTGCAAGGACTCCGCCTCTTTTTCAGCCTCGCGGCAGAGCTCGGCTTGATTCCGGGCGCGCCGGAAATTGTGATGGCTCGGACAGCCAAAGTCTCGGAACGTGACTCTGAGCTTGCGGGCGAGCGGCGGCGTTGAACCTGGCACGGGGAGAACTCTGACGTGGCGATCGGCAAACAAGAAGCGCTGGAAATGCTTGAGTCCGATGACCTGGTGGGCATCGGCATGGCCGCACATCAATTGCGACTGAAGAAGAACGACCCGCGCGTGGCCACTTATCAAATCGATCGCAATATCAATTACACGAATTTCTGCACGGAATACTGCTCTTTCTGCGCTTTCTATCGGCCCCTTGGCGCCAAGGACGGCTACATCCTTTCGTTTGAAAGCATCTACCAAAAGATTGAGGAGATGCTCGAACTCGGCGGCACCGGCATTCTTTTGCAGGGCGGGCTGCATCCGGACCTGCAAATCGGCTACTACGAGAATCTGCTGCGCTCGTTGAAATCGCGTTACCCGCAAGTGCATCTGCATTGCTTTTCGGCGCCGGAGATACTGTGCATCGCGGAGGTCAGCGAACTCAGCTTGCGCGACACCATCCAACGACTCAAGGATGCGGGACTCGATTCCATCCCGGGCGGCGGCGCGGAAATTCTGGACGACGAAATTCGCGGCAAGATCGCGCGCTTGAAATGCACGAGTGACGAATGGGAACAGGTACACCGCATCGCCCACTCGCTCGGACTGCGCACCACGGCCACGATGATGTTTGGCTGCGGCGAGGAACTCCGCCACCGCGTCAATCATCTGGACCGCATTCGCCGCATCCAGGAAGACACCGGCGGTTTCACGGCATTTATTCCGTGGATATTCGCGGCAGAGAACACCGCGCTGGGCAAAAAGGTGCAGGAAACCACGGCGGTGGATTACCTAAAGACGCTAGCGGTGAGCCGGCTGTATCTCGACAATGTGGATCACATCCAGTCCAGTTGGCTGACGCCGGGAATCAAGGTGTGCCAGATCGGTCTGCAGTTTGGGGCCGACGACGTAGGCAGCATCCTGATTGAGGAAAATGTGGTCTTTGCGGCGGGCGTGAAGCGCCGCACGAATGAGGCGGAATTGCAGCGCATCATTACCGATGCCGGTTTTATTCCCGCCCAGCGCGACACGCTTTACCGAACCCGCACGCTGAAGCCATTGCCCGTACTTCAAGCCACCGCTTGAAGTAGTTGGCAGCGAGCGAGTTTCCGATGACCGCGTTTACTTGGCACTGAAAACCGAGTGACCCTGCAACTTGTGATGGATGGGGTGTTTTCATGAGCAACTTGCTATATGCTGAATCCCATGCAGATGCTGCTTAAGGTGAGAATTTCGTTCGTGCTCATTGTCGTTCTGCTGCTCACGTTTGTGGTGTCGGCTTGCGCTCAACAACCCGAATCGGAACCGCTACCGGCAGGCTGGTCACTTTGGCGTTCCAACGAACCGAGTCGGGGCGAGCTTGAGTGTGTGACCCTGTCCCATACTGAATGGAAAGTATCGGCCGAGGGCAATAACGTCGAAATCACTGAAATCAAGCCGCAAGCCGCCGAAGAGCCGAAACTGCCAGCACAGTTTAAGTCAAAACCGGAATGGATTCGGGCCCGTAGGCATATTCTAAGATTCGATGGTGGCTGGCTGGTTGGGATTAGTGCTGGTGAGTGGGGCGGAGGACTTTGGCTAACCAATGAGGACGGCAGCCAGACCAAAAGAATCCTTGCAGACAACGTGACAGGCATTCTCAAGGCGGGGCCGAACATAATTGTATTGTCCGGCCTTGCCCACATGTCCTTCGACTACGGAACCGCCATGATGCTGTCAAACCCCCGTCAAATGAGTGTCTCGGTCGAATGGGTAACTCGCCTCGATGGAGCCCCCCAATCTTTCATCCAAAGGAAGGATGGTTCTGTCTTGGTCGCAACTAGTGAAGGTGTCTCCCAAATCACCACATCGGGCGAGGTGCAGAAACTGTTCTGGCTGCACCAGCCTCGCGGCTTTTATTTCTGGGCAAATTCAATGGCTGAAACGGCAAGCGGAACTATCTATCTTGGTTCCCGATTGATTGTTCTGAGGTTTAGTCCTGCCCGTGTTCGGAACAGTGAGACATTTTCAGAGTATAGCCAAGACTGGCTTCTCCCCGCCAAATGTGACTATCCCTGCACCTGTAAACAATAGGCATGCCGGAAACGCATTACAATTTGACTGCGTTTTGCGCAGAGGGACACAAGCTGACCGGCTAACTCCCAGAAAGTTGCGTAATCGCAAGCTGTTGCACTACAAACATTTGAAACACTGAACTGCCGGCGTTCGGCCAACACGCAAAAGCGCCACGCGGCTACTTCCGCACGCGCAGCATGATTTCCACGTGCGCGCCATCGGGCAGATCCAGCGGCTGGTGTGGCTGCAGCACGCCATCTTTGTACCTGGCGAAGCAACGAATCGTGGCAGGTTTAGGCGGCGCCTTTTCAGCGGTTTTCGTCGCACCGCCAGCGGGCTTTAACGATTCGTCCAACGCCTGATTCACCAGGGCGTCGGCTTCGCGATTTTGTTCGCGGTAAACATGATCGATGCGGAAGGATTCGAGACCTTGCGCCATTTTTCGCGCGCGTTCAAAGAGAGGTCGCAGGTCGCTGCTCTTGACTTTGTACTGGCCGCGCATCTGCTTCACCAGAAGTTCGGAGTCGCTTTCGACGCGTAGCGCGCGAATCCCGTGCGTTTGCGCGTAGTCCAGCGCCGCAATCAAACTGTAATATTCCGCGACATTGTTGGTGTTCTGGCCGATGTGCTTCTTCAGGCGCGCCACGACTTCACCCCGGGCGTCCCGCACTACAACGCCATAGGCCGCCGGGCCGGGATTTCCCCGGGAGCCGCCGTCAATGTTCGCTTGATAGGCATGGGTGGGTTTGCGTTCCGGCTCATGATCGCCGAACAAGCCTTTTGGGAGTGTGGGACGCTTGTTCATTCGGAGTGAGTCGCCTCGTCGGCGGGCGCAGCAGCCGCATCCGCAGCCGGCGCCGCGTGGGGAATGGGTTCCAGGGTGTAGAAAATGCACCCACAAGTTTCGCAGCGGAAAACCTCGTCGTTGGTCTCCGTTCGAAGAACCTGGACGGTATGAGGCAGCACGCGCATGCCACAGCTGCGGCACTGGTCCTCACGAACCTCCGCCATCACCGCACCCGGGTGTTTGCGAGATATCCGGGTGTACAAGTCCAGCAACTCTTCCGGCACTTTTGCGGCGAGTTGCGTGCGCTCCGCGGCGGCCGTTTCCAGCATCTTTTTCTTCTCGCTGTATTGCACTTCGATCTGTTTCTTCTCAGCCCCAACGGTTCTTTCCGCCTCTTTTAAATCCGCTTCCGCATGTTTCACCCGGTGTTCAACGTCTTCGGAAGCCACCATCTGTTCCAGAACCAGGTCTTCCAATTTTGCCGCCTCGCGCTCCGCAGCCGCGATTTCGTGTTGCAACGCCTTGTAAGCCTCATTTGTTTTGACGGAACTGCTCTGGCCGCGGTATTTCTTCGCGCGCTCTTTCCACTGCTCCACATCCAGCTCAAGTTTCTTTCGCTGCGTCAGGGCCTGTGTGTGGGCTTCCTTGGCCGAGGCTACGGCAGACTTCGCGCCATTCAGCTTGGCATCCGCTTCGCGAAAGCGTTTGGGCAGGCTGTCGAATTCGGCCCGAAGCGCGGCGATCCGCTGATCAAGCTGCTGGAGGTCCACCAGATGAGGAATTGCGGGATGCATGCCAAGTGATTCTAACACACGGACAAGGCACTCCCTTCCAGCGCTTGGCCGGCGGAAGCGGGAGTGCGCTGTGATCGGCCAGCCCTAAAATCCGAAGTTGAAGAGGGATTCCTCCACTCCGGGGCGGCCAAAACCGCCGTCCCTCCGGTCGGAATGACAACTTTTGCGTAGGGCGGATGTGGGAACACCCAACTTCAGCGAAGTTGGGTGTTCCGAAGACGATCGGCCGGGACAATACAAGATGCTTTCACCTGCAATCGGTGAACTTCGGATTTCAGGCCAAAAAAGGTGATGACCTGAAGGGCGGGCGATACCTGCAAGATAAAAGAAAGCGCGGCTTGCCATTCGGGTGCGGGGCGGCGGGAACCTCGCCGCGCGGAAGGTTCCCGGGCAGAATCCTCAGGAGGCTTTCAGGTCGCGGCGAATCATCGCCGCATCCAGGAAGTACCCGATTCCGACGGCCAATGGCAGGATGCCGAAAGCCGCCGCAACCAGGGTCTCCGGCTCGCCCACAACACGGGCAATCACCGCAAACATGGTCATGAATCCCAGGCCGCCGGTAACCAGCAAAATCCCGGCACGACGCGATTTGGCATACTGGGAAAGTTCCGGCTCCATGGGAATCGCCGCGCCGCGAGCCAGCGCCGCCAGTCGCTCTTCGGTCCGCAGCTTACGGACCCGGTAGAATGCATAGATCACTGCCAGGGGAATACCGCAGGTCAAAACCACCGCTACGAGGCCGATCACACTCCCGTCCATAGTCCACTCCTTCTCGCAACCGCCTTCGTTCTTCGCGTGCTGCGCTCTCACCTGAAGTTACGCAAGCGCAGGCGGAATTGTTCCCGCAAAAAGGGCAGTATTGGGAAGATGAAATCAGAGTCTACTGAATTTCCCGGATTTCCATTGTGGAGTCGATGGCCAGGGTAGGGTAGCGGATTGCAACGCCCGCAGGCGGGGGAGCCGCGTGCCGCGCGACAACGCGGAAATCCGACCCGGAACACTCCACTTCATAGGTGTAGCCGTCGCGCTCGCGCCGGGCCATGTTCATCGTTCCTGCGGTGGCCATTTCGTCCAGCGAGGCACAGCGGCTGTTCAGGGCGATGTTTCCGCGCTCAGCCTGAGCGATGGACAGCAAGTCGCTGCGCACACCGGTCAGGCTGATGGCCTGGGTGGGCGCGGTGCCCGCATCGCTGCTGGGCATTTGCTTCAAATAAAGATAGTAGATCCCGATGGCCAGGGCGGCGGTCACAAGGAGTCCAGCGAGGGATTTCATAGCTCTATTGTTTGCCCACGTTCCATGCGGTTCAAGCATTTCCGTGCCCCCGCGTGCAATTGGTAACACCCCTGGAGATTTTGGCTGGGCCACACCCGCCGTGTGCTACGCTCGAATTGACGCCGCCCCTCTCCCGGTGAATTCTCCCCTCCGGATAAAACCATGTCCGTTCTCACTCAGCCAGCCGAACCACATTCGATCGAGAAGTTGCGCGAGCAGGAGCTCGAGGAAGCGCGTGCTATCCAGGGCGTCATGCTCCCTGGGCAGCCTTTACGCACCGATTGCGTGACGATTTCCCATGAGTTCCAGCCCGCGGCGGAGGTAGGCGGCGATTTCCTGGACTATTTCCTGCTCCCTGACGGCATGATCGGCCTATACCTAGGCGACGTGTCCGGGAAAGGACTCCCGGCTGCACTCTATGCTGCACTGGCGGTTGGTACGCTGCGCGGCGTGCACAAGACCGGCCAGCCCCCCGCCCGGGTCCTCTCCGTCCTGAACGAGAGGCTGCTCCTCCGGGGCATACCGGGACGCCACAGCGCGATTCAGTACGCCATTTTTGACACGTTTCGCGCGCAGATGCGGATTGTGAGCGCCGGGATGCCCGGCCCGCTGCTCATTCGGGGTGGAGAATGCCGCGTCCTGCAACTTGCGGGCATTCCCCCGGGCTTCTTCAGCGGCGTAGTTTACGATGAATTCACGCTGGACCTTGAGCCGGACGATTCCATACTGTTCTGTACCGATGGACTGACCGATGCGCGGAATGCCCACGGGCAGGAATTTGAATTGGAGGGGCTCAAGGATGTCTGCCGCAGACATGCGGGCGAAGCCCCGATTGAATTATTGAGCCACGTCTTCTCGGCGATCCAGGAATTCTCCAAGTACTGCGGCCAGTGGGATGATATGACCGCCGCGGTGCTGCATTACGCTCCCTCCCCGGCAGGTTGCGGGCCAGTTTCCGGTTAGTGCGCAATCCAGCGCTAGCGAGTTTCTGCCCTCGCTTAGCTCAGCGACCAGCCAAACAGTGTGAGGGTAAGAAACAAGGTGAGCGCACCTAGGCTGACGAGGGCGAGAGTTTTCCCTTTGCCAAGAAGGCAGTCGCGGGTCTCAGCCCTGACACAAAGAACCACTGTCACGATGAGCACGCCGCCCCAGGAAATCGCGCATGGCAAGCCGGGATAGTGGGAGAGCGCGGCAAGTGTCTTGTCCGATGGCTGATTGGCGGGAATCCACCAGGGAAGGATCGGCGCAAAACCTGCGGCAAGCACAAACGCAAGGATCTTGCGGCTGACCCACCCTTTAATCTTGGTTACGGGTTTCGCCCTGCGAATCTTGCGCCAGATAAAAAATTCCCAAAGGAGGAGGGCAGCGGCCAGGGGCATCCACCCGTACAGCGAACTTTCCCGGTCGGCCCACAGCCAGCCGCGAAAAAAAAGAACCGACGGGTGCATGGCAGACAATTTCGGAAGCAGAAACATGCCGGCAACCGAATTGCCGATCGTCGCCAGGAGGAGCACGGCCAGACTGAACAGTTGAATCCACTCGTGCAACGGCGCCCGGCCACAGCGAGTGCACACGGGCCGCTCAGGGAAGATCTTTAATCCGCAATGCTCGCAATACACGGCGACCTCGCTTCGTTCCCCAGTGACGACACCCCGCAAGCCCACAAAGCGTATTCCAATGCAACAGCGCAGCCTACTGGTCCGAAGTGCAGGACATTGCAGGCAAAAGGTCAATGGACAATGGGAGGGGTACGACAGCGCGCTCCGTTGTATTTGCCAAGACAAATGCGCATCGAAATTGCCGATGGGCACGCGAACGGCGCGTCAAAATGTAATACGATACAGGCATGAAAGAAACATGGCGATGGTTCGGCCCCCAGGACTTGATCTCGCTCGATCAAATCAAGCAAGCGGGCGCGACGGGCATCGTCTCCGCCCTGCATCACATCTATCGCGGCGAGGCTTGGCCACTCGACGAAATCCTCAAGCGCAAAACGGAAATCGCGGCGGCGGGCCTCGTGTGGTCCGTCGTCGAAAGCATACCGGTTCACAATTCGATCAAGCTGCACTCCGGGCCTTATGGCCAGTACATCGCTGCATGGAAGGATTCTCTCGCTGCCATTGCCAAGGCGGGCGTGCCGGTGGTCTGCTATAACTTCATGCCGCTCGTGGATTGGACGCGGACGAATTTGAAGTGGCGCCTGCCCAACACGGGCTACGCGCTGCGCTTTGATGCCGTGGATTTTGCGGCCTACGACCTGTTCCTCCTGGAGCGCCCGGGAGCCAAACTCGATTACGCGCCCGAGCGTATCACTGCCGCCCGCACCCGGCTACACTCGATGTCTGAGGCGCAACAAGACGAACTCGAGCAGGCCATCCTCGGGGGACTTCCCGGGGCAGAATCGTCCTATAACCGGCAGGCGTTTCGCGAAGCGCGTGCGGAGTGGGAAGGAGTCACCCCCGGCGATCTGCGTTCCGCCCTCGTCGCCTTTCTGAAGGAAGTGGCGCCGGTGGCGGAAGACCTCGGGCTGCGGCTAGCGATTCACCCAGACGACCCGCCGTGGCCGCTCTTTGGCATGCCGCGCGTCGTTTCGACGGCCGGCGATGCGCGGTCAATCCTAGAGGGCGTGGATAGTTCCGCAAACGGCCTGACATTCTGCGTGGGCTCCTATGGCGCCCGCGCGGACAATGATCTGCTTGCAATGGCCGGGGAATTCGCTCCGCGCATTCATTTCGCGCATCTTCGCCAGGTCGTTCGTGAAGCGGATGGCTCATTCTATGAAGCCGAGCATCTTCACGGCAGTTCGGATATCATAGGCGTGATCCGCGCATTGCTTAGTGAGGAATCGCGGCGGCGGCGCGCCAGCCGAGAGGATCATGAAATTCCCATGCGGCCCGATCATGGACATCTGCTCGCGGACGACATCAACAAGAAAACTAACCCTGGCTACTCCTATGTTGGCCGCTTGAAAGGGCTCGCCGAAATGCGTGGCGTGGTGCAAGGTCTGAGGTACGCTACTCCTGAATTTGCTGGCTGAGCTTTCGCGCGTGTCTATTGCCTTTCAAAGGCCGCATAAATCTGGAGAAACCGGTAGTTTCCAGACGGCAACGGCAGGAGTAGACTCGTCACGGCTTTTCTCTGCCTGCTTGAGGTCAATTGGGGGAATGGAATTCTTCCGCAGCCGATTGAAATCGCAGCCAGGAGAAAATGAAGAGAGCAATCACCGATGAAGGAATTCGAGCGTAAGGTTGCCATCGTCACCGGCACCACCGGGATTGGCCGGGCCATCGCGATGAAGCTTGCATCGGGCGGCGCGAGCGTTTTGGCATGTGGCGTGGACGCAGCCGCGAACCGTGGACTCCAGCAGGAATCCGATGCGAAGGGTTATGCGCTTCGGGTTGAGTTGTGCGACGTCAGCCTGCCGGAGCAGGTGCAAGCGGTGGTCCGCAAGACCATTGCGCAATTTGGCGGGCTCGATTTCATCGCAAATTCCGCGGCCATTCATCCATTTGGAAATGCCGTGGAAACGGAGCCGGAAACGTGGAACCGTTGCATGGCCGTGAATCTTGGCGGTGTGTATCTGCTCTCGCATTTTGGTATTCCGGAAATGATAAAACGCGGCGGCGGAGCGATCGTGATTGTCGCGTCCGTGCAGGGTCACGCTTGCCAGCACGGTGTTGCGGCCTACGCCGCTTCCAAGGGGGCGCTTCTTAGCTTGACGCGCGCGCTCGCGCTGGACCATGCGGCCGATCACATTCGCGTCAATTCCATAAGCCCAGGATCTATTCGCACCCCCATGCTGGAACACGCGGCCGCGCATTTTTCGCCGGACCTGCCCGTCGACACAGTCATCAAGAGATTCGGGGCGGCGCATCCGCTCGGGCGGGTCGGCACCGTCGAAGAGGTTGCCGACTTGGCGGCGTTTCTTCTGTCTGATCGATCCGCATTCTGCACAGGCGGAGATTACCTGGTGGACGGCGGACTGCTCGCCGGGATCGGAGTGCAATGACCGGGGAACCCGTTTGCGTCGCGCCCACGGGCGACGTCTGCGGCGAAGGCGCGGTCTGGCACGCCGCGCACAACGCTGTCTATTGGACGGACATCAATCGCTTCCTGATTCATCGCCTGAATCTGGCGGACTCCGCGGTCCGCACCTGGTTGTTCGATGAACCGGTAACCTCTCTCGCGTTGACCGATCGCGAAGATGTGCTTGTTGCCGTGCTGGGCTCGCGCGTGATTCTCTGGGAGCCCGCCACCGATGCGCGCCATGATGCGCTTTTCCTGCTCGACGGATGGCCGGCGGTCCGCTTGAACGACGCGCGGTGCGACCCGCGGGGATCGCTCTGGATCGGGTCGATGCGCAACAACGTGAATGCGGATGGCTCCGCGGGCGAAGCCGGTGGACAAGACGGCGTTCTTGTTTGTGTTGATCCGGATGCCCAGGCGACGACATGGCGAAAAGGAGTTGGAATTGCCAACACACTTGCGTGGAGCCCTGATCGCCGCCGCTTCTATTTCGGGGACACGCTCGCGAACGTGATTTGGATTTATGACTACGATTCCTCGACGGGCGCGATCTCGAATGAACGGCCTTTTCTTCAAGGGTTTGCGCGTGGATTTCCCGATGGCTCGGCGATGGACTCGGAAGGCTATCTCTGGAACTGCCGTTTCTACGGGAATTGCATCGTGCGAGTTGCGCCGGACGGAAAAATCGACCGGGTGGTTGAAATGCCGGTGAAAAATATTACAACCTGCGCATTTGGCGACGCCGACCTCACGACTCTTTTTGTCACCACCGCCTCCGCCGGAGCTCCGCGCGGAGATCGCCTGGCCGGAAGCCTCTTCTCGATTCAAACGGAAGTCCGAGGCCAGCCCGAAAATCACTTTCGGTTTTACGGCCGCGGGAGGTAGGGATTTAGCGCTAGTCTCTGCTGCTTTTTGGCTGGACTTCCTTGTTCATGGACGCGTCCTTGCGTGAGCTTGAGCACATGGTTCAGCGCGGGGACTGTGAGTTGTGTTTATCCTTCTGACCAAATGGCTCGGAGCCGCGAAGGGGGCCAAGTGCCAAATGCTTGGCAAATTCATTGTGTCCGGCGTGGCAGAAAGATACGATGTGCGCGTCAAAGGTCCGAACCGCAAATTCCGGTTAGGGAGCGTAGGTAATGGGAAAAGAAAACAGCGATCGACCAGAATCATCGGCCCCAGAGCCAAGCCTGACTCGTTTCACGCGTCGCAGTCTGCTTAGCTCCGCAGCGGCAGTTGCATCTGCCGCTATTTTGCCTTCCGGGTTTGCGGGCGTCTCCTTCCCTGGGGTGGGGACGTCTTTAAATGAATCCAGTCTGCCGCAATCTCAGACACCCGCGAACAATCCGCCCTGGTACGGTTTCAATCTCCTGGAATACTTCTCCACTGATTCTGACTGGATGAAATATTTTCCCTACAAGAACGATGGGATGTTTCTCGAAAGCGACTTTCGCTGGATCCGCGATTGGGGCTTCAACTGGGTGCGCTTGCCGATGGACTACAGGTTTTGGACCGATCCCCAAGATCTGATGAAGATAAACGAGAAAAAGGTCGAGCCCATCGACCGGGCCATCCGCCTGGGTGAGAAGTATGGAGTTCACGTCAACATCAGCCTGCACCGGGCGCCTGGTTTCTGTGTGCTTGATGGCCTGGATCCCACCGTAACCGGCATTCACGTCACTCCGGAGAAAACGAGCTTCTACAAGGATCGTGCCACGCTTGAAGCCTTCGTCCATCAGTGGACCTTTTTTGCGCAACGCTACAAGGGCATCTCCAATGAGCTCGTCAGCTTCAACCTGGTGAACGAGCCCTTGCTGCCTCTTACATCAGAGGAGAGGGCGCAATTGACTGAGCGGCGCAAGAGCGAGTCCCAGGAGGCCATTGACGACGAGATAAAGGTCCGGGGCGCGAAGGAATATGCCCGGGTGGCTCGCGCTGCGATCGAGGGGATCCGCGGTGTCGACCCGCAACGGTTGATCGTCAGCGATGGCTCTTCCGGCGGTGTAACTCCGGTCGCCGATCTTTTCAGCACTGGGGTGCTGCAAAGCCCGCACGACTACTATCCCGCGGATCTGACTCACCACCAGTGTGAGTGGGCCCGCGGATGGGCGACGCGGACCGAGCCTCCGACTTGGCCGCTCAAGGACAGCCACGGGAAGGTGACCGCCGACCGAAAGACGATTGCAGACTTCGTGCGACCCTGGCGAGGACTGGAGCAACAGCGCGTTGCGATCCACTTCGGCGAGATGGGTTGTTACAAGCACACTCCGCCCGAGGTGGTGTTGGCGTGGTTTAACGACACACTCGACACTATCGGTGAGTTGAAATCCGGCTGGGCTTTGTGGAATTTCCGCGGGCCCTTCGGTGTACTCGATACGGAACGCCCAGGAACAAAATTCGAGGATTGGCAAGGACATAAGCTGGATCGGCCGCTGCTCACGCTTTTGCAGAAAAAGATGAAGGCCTGACCGGTAGCGGGCAAGGAAGACTAAGGCATCTCCGCATCAAGAGCGTAGATCTCCTGGATGCTGGCATCACGGACAAGCAGCGGAGTTCCGTCCGGCGCGAGGCCGGTCCAGTTTCCAAAGGCTCCGCCGGCCGCCTGAAACCCTTCGAGGCTGAAAAGGCGCTCCAGTTTGCGGTCGGAGACTTGCACGCGGAAGTAGCTTTCCTGGTTGTCGAGAATCCCGTCAAAATACAAATAGCGCGCGTCTCGGGACCAAGTCGGATAGGCCACGAAAATATTAGCGAGTTCGGTCCACTTCTGAGCGGTGAAATCAAAAAGCATAAGCTTTAGAGAATCCAGCGTAATGGCCGCGATGTAGCGTCCGTCAGGGGACCAACGGGGAGAATACAGGCCGTCGGATCCTGGCAGCTTCGAGGCGTTTCGCGTTTTCAGATCGAGGACGTAGACGGCTGACCCCTGATTGTTCAGTGAATTCTCTCCGAAGACCAGCGAATTGCCGTCTGGCGACCAGTTGGGGTCCGCCGAGTTGGTCCCGCTTCGATAGATCAGTTCGGGAGAGCCTCCCTCGGCGGGAACCACAAAGATTTGCCAGGGTTCGCCGGGAGGATGACCAAAGAAAGCGAGTTGCTTGCCGTCCGGAGACCAGCGAGGCAGGTAGGCCAGCATAGGCGGGAAAACAAGTTGCAGCTTTTGGGTTCCGTCTAACTTACTTCGCCACATGGTGCCATCGGAGCCATCATTGTAGGCGACCCAATCTCCATCACGAGAGAAGTCGAGTCCCATGGCCGAAATTCCCGAAAGGTAAGGCGCGAATTGTCCTGATTTGGCATCGTAGCGCACCAATTCCCCCCGGGGCTGCCAGCCTTGGGCGAAGAGTTTCTTACCATCGCGGCTCGGGACGGGATTGCCCACATTCATTGGCCCCGTGGTCAACTGAACCGGCTCCCGGGGAGCTGAGTGGAAAAGGCGACTGCTTTCGCTCAGGGCCCAGAGGTTTGCCGTCCCGTCGCGTACGGCCTGGAAGACGAAATACCTTCCGCCCTGCGTCCACTTGCCACAGCATTCGTTGGGTGTGCTGTTCCAACCCGGAAGCAGGGGACGAAGATTGCCGCCGTCCGCGGAAACCTGCCAGATGGAACGGTTATTGGTTTTGGGATCACTCAGAGTAAAACGCAAAATGGACCCATCGGGCGACCAGCGGATGTCGTTAGGGGTTCCAGCCGTCAGCAAGAGCCGGCGCGGTTCGCTGCCATCGGTGTTCGCCAGGAATATCTCGTTCCCTTTGCAGTAGGCTATCCTCTGCCCGTCCGGCGACCACGCTCCAGCGTGGCCCTCAAGGCTGCCCAACCGACGAGGTGAACCGCCAAGCACCGGGACGCTCCAAAGAGGGCCGTCGAGAGACGTCCCTCGGGCTGTATTCATCAAAAGCGAAGAACCATCTGGCGAGAGATCGAAAACGTTAGAAAAGCCAGTTTCCTCCAGGGAGGTCGGTATGGGAAATGTCTCACCGCCATTCACGGAGGTTTGGGAAAGGCCCGATTGGCCCTCGATGAAGTAGAGCCGCGAGCCGTCCGTGACGACGCCTGATTTCGGCCGGTTCGTGTTCGTGAGTTGGACAGTTCGCAGCACGCGGGGCGGCGCCACCGGGCGCGTTAGAACATACCCGAGAAATGCCATGATGGCGATGAGAACGCTGCCAGCCACCACTGCCCAAGTTTGCCAGCGACGATGCAGGTGGGTATCGCGAACCGCCTCGAGCGCACCTGACACAGCAGAGGTTGCCACGGAGCGACCGGAATCCAACTCGCGTTTCAAGCGTTTCAGGTCGTCGCGAAGTTCCGCGGCGGTCTGGTAACGGAGATCGGGATCTTTTTCCAGCGCTCGGTGGATGATGCGTTCCAGATCGGCCGGCAGGGCAGGATTCAGTTGTCCCGGGGGCAGCGGAGCGCGGTTCAGGATCGCGTCGAAGATTAGTCCGGTACTCTCAGCGCGAAATGGCGTCACGCCCGTCGCCATTTCGTATAGGACAACTCCGAACGAGAACAAATCGGTCCGTGTGTCCAGTTGCTCGGCCCTCACCTGCTCCGGCGACATGTAAGCGATCGTGCCGAGTGTAGATCCCGCACCGGTCAGATGCTCCGACGTCGTGCCCCCGGTTGCTTCGCCCGAACCCGTCGTTGTGTCGGCCCCGCGATCTCCGGTGACCGACAGCTTCGCCAACCCGAAGTCGAGAATTTTGGCGTGTTCCCGCTTAGTCACGAAAATATTGGCGGGCTTGATGTCACGGTGGATGATGCCTTCGGAGTGAGCGGCGTCCAAGGCATCGGCAATCTCAATCGCCAGTGTGAACAGAACTTCCGTTTCGAGGGGCTTCCCGGCGATGAGATGCTTCAGCGTCATTCCATCCAGAGACTCCATGGCGATGAACGCCTGCCCATCCTGCTCGCCAATGTCATAAATCGTGCAAATATTGGGGTGATTCAGTGCGGAAGCAGCTTGCGCTTCGCGCTGAAAACGGGCCAGTGCCTGCGCGTCGCTGGCAACCTCCGGTGGCAAGAACTTCAGCGCGACGAAGCGACGCAGGCGAGTGTCCTCAGCCTTGTAGACCACGCCCATGCCGCCGCCGCCAAGTTTCTCGAGGACGGTGTAGTGGGAGAAAGTGCGACCCACAATCGAGGAAGTATCTGGCATTGGAAATGGAGTTTACCCCAGCGCCCCCAAGCAGGCAAACGGGCGATATACCTAACGTGCAACATCCTGCTCGGCCGCGCGGCTCCGTCACCGTAACTGGAAACTAACCTGCAACACGCCGCCCGCTGTGCTGTTGTGGCAACGTGATTTTGTCACCCTAATGGCAACATGAAAGTGTCACCCCCCTGGGGCATTGGTGTGTTCCAGGCGGGTATTGCCGTAGTAAAGCGATACCCTTCCATCGAGAGCATGG
>Ga0187854_10000327_pt1 | contig 66434 bp, 62 predicted proteins | sample June2016WEW_6_15_FD_132445 | JGI IMG/M metagenome (GOLD analysis project Ga0187854, IMG submission 132445) | Peatland microbial communities from SPRUCE experiment site at the Marcell Experimental Forest, Minnesota, USA - June2016WEW_6_150 | ecosystem: Environmental > Terrestrial > Soil >... | reverse complement strand
GGGTTTCTTGGTAGTAAAAAAGGGATCAAATATCCGGTCTATAATCTCGTTATCTATACCAACTCCCGTATCACTTACCGTCAATCTGAGATACTTGCCAGGGGATAGGTCATGGTGAATAATCAGATTGTCGGGCGGTTCAACATTCACAGGGACGAGACTGATCTTCAATTCACCTTGTCTCTCTCGCATAGCGTGTGCTGCATTGGTACAGAGGTTCATCAATACTTGATGGATTTGTACAGGATCAGCAAATACTGTGTCCCCGTCCTCATGAATGTCTTGGCGAATCTTTATTGTTGTCGGCAGGGATGCCCTAAGGAGCCTCATGATTTCTTTGACGATGGGGCCGACCCTCAGGGGGCGCAGTTTTTCGTCACTCTGGCGGCTGAAAGTGAGGATCTGTTTCACGAGGTCTCTCGCCCGCTCCCCAGCCTTGAAAACCTGGTCAAGATAGCGCCGGAGATCCTTATCCAGCTTAGGATCTCCGAGGGCCATTTCCGTATAGCCTAGAACCGCGCTGAGTATATTGTTAAAGTCATGAGCAATTCCGCCAGCCAGAGTGCCGATGGCTTCCATCTTTTGTACCTGTCGGAACTGGGTTTCAAGAAGCTTGCGGCCTGTGATGTCCTGGTTAGTGCCTTCATAATAAAGCAAAGTCCCGCCGCTGTCACGGACAGCACGCATGTTGACAGTAATCCACGCAATGCTCCTGTTTTTCCGGAAAAACTGAATCTCAAAATCCTGAACAATGCCTCCCTCCTCAATGAGATGCAGAAGCTCAGCCCGTTGTTCGGGATAAACATAAAGTTGCCGGGATACATCCGTTACCGTACTCATTATGTCATCTGGTGAATCATATCCAAGGGTATGGGCGAAAGCAGAATTGGCACTTATGATACGTCCCGCAGGGGTTGTCTGAAATATCCCCATTACGGCGTTTTCAAATATGCCCCTATATTTTTGCTCCGCCTTTATAAGTGCCTCTTCTCCATGCCTTCGCTCTGTAATGTCGCGTATGGATTCTATGGCCCCGAGAATGCTGCCTCTTGAGTCACGCAAGATGCTCGCTGTTCCAAATAGGTATGCTTCACCTCCTCTGAGTGCAGGCATGTATGTTTCACCCTCCAGGACTGTATCTCCTCTCTCCGTGCTAACATATTTTGCTTCAATTTCTTCCTGGGGCTTTAGGACGAGGTCGATGAGAATGGGTCTCCTTTCACCATAAAAAGGCAGGGCATATTCGTAATTACCCTTGCCCAGCATCTCGGTTGCCTTGATTCCCGTCATTTCCTCTATGGCCCTGTTCCACGCAATAACCTTTCCCTCTTTATCAATAACAAGAGTTGCGTCAGGGAGAAAATTGATGATGTCTGAGAGTTGCTGCTGCGATTCTTTAAGAGCCTCTTCCGCCCGCTTGCGGTCGGTGGTGTCGCGCACAATGCCCCGGAATCCGGCCGGATGACCCTCCGCGTCCTTGATGAGTGATATGGAAACTTCGATATCTCTGCGATCACCGCCCTTCCTGATAATCTGCCACTCAAAGTTCTTTACCGGTTCGCCGGTTCGGTAGACCCGGTTGTAAACTTGATAGATCTTGCGGGTATTTTCTTCATCTGCATATTGGCGGTTATTCATCCCCAACAACTCTTCTCTCTCATAGCCCAAGATCTTGCACGTCGACTCGTTAAAGAACGTAAAGTTGCCTTTGAGGTCCACTTCATGGTAGCCCTCTTGCATATTTTCGATGATTGCCCGGTATTTTTCCTCACTCTCCCGCAGGGCCTCTTCTGCCTGTTTCCGCTCGGTGATGTCATGCGCGATGACCGTCGCAAGGATTCGATTGTCTGATTCGTAGGAGTGACGAGAATTTAGAAGAGCCCAAAACTTACTGCCATTCTTGCGCTTTATCTGGTATTCGACGTTATCCGGGAACGGTTCACCCGCAAGGACTTTTGCATGCCTTTGCACAAAAGATTTCATGCTTTCCTCGGTGAGCAATTGTACGGAATCCATCGCCAGAAATTCTTCTCTGGTATAGCCGGTGTACTCACACATGGCATCGTTTACGCTTAAGAACTTCCGTGCTGTAACATCCACTTCATAGATACCGGTAGGCGCGTGCTTGACAAGATACCTGTAGCTCTCCTCGCTTTCACGAAGGGCCTCTTCTGCCTCTTTCCGCTTAGTTATGTCGCGAGCAACGCCAATGATACCTATAATTGTATTGCTATCATACAAGGGTGAGGCAATGATTTCACCGAACTTTTTCGTACCGTCCTTTGCTATAAATTCATATTCTGAGGTTGGAATTTGTTTGCCGGAAAGGACGAGAGCTGTACTGGAAATGGCATCATCCAGAGATGCTGGCGATAAAATATTCAGATCCTGAAAAGGTCTGCCAATGAGTTCTTCAACCTTGTAGCCTAATATTTTCTCTACACTTGGAGATACATTTGAAATCCTGAAGTTTGCATCGATTGTATAGATTACATCAGATACATTTTCGAAACTTAAACGATATTTTTCTTCGCTCGCCCGCAAGGCCTCTTCTGATTGTTTGCGGTCGGTGATATCGCGTGTGATACCCAAAACTCCCATAGGAAGGCCGTTTTGCCCTGTTAAAATATTGACCCTTGTTTCCGTCCATATCTTGCTTCCATCCTTATGGGTTAGTTCGACCTCAATCGGACTATGCAGGAAAGAACGGAGATTTTCTCCTTTGACGACCAAAAGATCACTTAAGTAGCTAGAAATGCGACCGACAAAATCACTTGGTAAATAATCGTAGAGGTTCGCGTTAAGCGCTTCCTGGGGGGTATATCCAAACAAAAAGGTAACGGAAGAACTCATATAGGTAAGTTTCAGACGCTTATCGAGGAGCCAAATGACATCCGCAGTGCTTTCCACAAGTTGCCGATAGAGTTCTTCGCTGGCGCGTAAGGTATTTTCCGCCCGCTTACGCTCAGTGATGTCACGAATCAGAGAAACAATTCTTTTCCCTTCCTTCGTTTCAACGACTGTGGCATTAATCTCAACTGGAGTGTTATCTCCTTCTTCATTTACATAACTAATTTCTAAGTTTCGTATAAAGCCTTGTTCAAAGCATTTCTTGACTGTTTGCACGTTCCTTTCAAGATCATGCCGGGCAGTCCATTCGGACACATTTCTATTGCGTATCTCATCCAGCGTTTTACGACCTGTCATTCTGATATAATTTTCATTTGCGTCCAATACCGTACCATTTCCGTCTATAATTACGAATCCTGTATCCGTTGTTTCTACTAATGCACGGTATTTCTTCTCTGATTCTTTCAGAGCTTCTTCCGCCTTCTTACGCTCGCTGATATCACGGATAACACTGATGAACGCTTGCGGCTCGCCGGTCGCATTGCGTACTACCGAGGAGTTTATTTCTATGGGAATCAATCTCCCGTTACGAATCCGCCCCAGATATTCGTTTTTTTGCGACTGCCCTTCGCTGAGGGTGCGGCGGAAGTTGCCTTGAGCAAATGCTTTGCCTTCCTCAGTGAGAAGATCAAATATTGTTTTCACCTCCTGAAGTAACTCAGCGACGCTCGATACGCCGTAAACCTCAGCTGCCTGCACGTTGGCGGCAAGCATATTCCCGCTAAGGGAATACATCACTATTGGATCTGGTGACGTTTCGATCAGTGTGCGGTACAACTCTTCGCTTTCCCTTAGTGCTTTCTCTGCCTCCGCGTGTTCGCTGATGTCACGAGAGATACCCAGGAGACCAACCACTTTTCCATCCTCACGGATCGGTCTGGAACAGACTTCTATAATTCTGACCTGTCCGCTAGCGTTCTTATACTTAAGTTCTGTGACAATCTCATCCTCGCCGTTCATTATCCTTTGAAAGTTTCTCTTTGCCTGCTCATGGTATTCGGGGCTAATGATATCGAGGAAATGCAAGGTATGAAATTGTTCCGATGAAATGCCTGACCTATTGATCATTGATTTGTTAACCAAGGTGAAATAGCCATCGGTATTCAGGCAGTAGACGCCGTCGCTGATGTTATCTATGATATTAAGGTAGTTTTCTCCGCTCTGAAATCTCCGCAATTCATTCGTTTTTTTGCGAGACTTTCCAGTCTTCAAGGGAAGCTTGACCTTCGTCACTTTATCACCTTTTATGGTCATCAACTCTTTGCTGATACGTCTTTTCTGTTAGTTTATTAATCTACTGATGAACCTTGGATAGCCATCATATGAAAAATTCTAAGATGATATTAACAGTGCAGGTCGAAAAAGCAACGGAGAGTGTTTCAGTACGTCGGTCAATTAATATAATACCTTCTTGGGGAAGAGGATATATATCAATGCATGCGATATGTCAAGGGTTTCATCAAAGGCTGCCACTTCTTTTGTGGCATAAGTATGTTTTCTGTGGCCTGCAAGTATAGTCGTGAGTTAAAAAGATATCATGGCAAATGACGTCAAATGGCGGGCAAACTTCTCCTCGCGGTAGTTTCTTTCAACCCTGCGATGACCTGATGGCAACTTGGCGTCAGCAGCATGAGGATTTCTTCTGGTCCCCGGTTTGGCCGTCCGCTTCTATCGGGCCGCAACAGGGCGCGTCGCTTCGGCCCAGCATGGAGTTTATGACGGCGGTAGCGCAGCCCACACCTGCTTGTACGGAAAAAGCCCCGGTGGGGCAATTACGGCTGCAGGCCCCGCATTCCATGCAGGCGTCTCTGTCTTGAATCCATGCGCGGTCTATGCCATTTATAGCAATAACCGTCCGGGGGCAGACCTCGCAGCAAATACCGCAACCGACACATTTTTCCTCACTGAGCTCGAGCGTCACCACATCCTTCAGATAGGTAATTCTTTCCATTTGCAAGCTCCTACGCGATAAAGCGAGACACCAGCCAGAAGCCGACACCCGCAACGCCAGCGCCGATCTCCAGAGGCATGGCAATTCGCATTTCCTTTTTTACTCCTGAAAGGGAGGTATAAGTTGAGGCGCCGGTAAAATTCATTGCCAGATATGCCGCTAAAGCCGGTATCAGTAATAGCCATGACAGAGCATCGAGCCTGCCCGGCCAGAAAGTGAGGTCGGGATTCCTCATTATCAGGAGGACGAACGCAGCAACTACACCGGTGGTACAACCCTTGAGCGAAAAAGCCCTGCCGGGAAGTAGAGGAAGCAAGATCGGCGTCACGACAGCACCGGAAATGATTGCCATCAATATAGCAACGGCAGCAAAAAGGCCATAGTTCATCGCATTTGCCCAATATCCTTCGGGTCCCCCCAGCCCGCCGAGAAGAAAGAAGAGGAGCATGAGAAGAATAGCTGCTTTGAATGCTGCCACAAGCTCTATCGGGACCAAGGCTATCCGCTCACGCAGTGTGAAGGTTTTCACTCGCATTTTCGGTGTCGCTGTGAGACCGGCTTCTAAATAGTCAGGTAGATCTGAAGCACGGATGGGGCCGTACTTAACCTTGAAACCGAAAAATTTTTTTACTAGATGGGCGGCAACACCGGGGCCGGAGAGCTGAGGAAGGATCAATTCCCTGTGGGTGACAACCCTGTCCAATCCGCTCACCCTTATCCGTCGTACTAGCTCCTCTGTCCCAAACGTACCCTTCCCTGCCGCACACCAGACGTTGATTCCTTTCGTATCAAGAATCAAAAGCCAGGCGTCCCGTCCGGGAAGGGCTTCACGGAGACGGTCAAAACTCATCTTATAATTTGCAGTAACGAGCACTTGCGATTCATTGTCCGGATTCCCGAGGGCATAGAGACCAGGTTCGACGGTATAGTCCATGCGGCCGACACCCCAGCGGGCTTTCACGGTCCCCCACTTATCTTGCGCCGTCAAGACAGAGGCGACCCTTGGCATCGCACCGACGGGCGTTTCGATAGAACCCACGACGAATGGCTGCTTGAAGCTGGAGAAGCTCACTTGAGCCTCACGCATTTGCGGCAGCTGTGAAATAACCGGCAAAACAATAGGGACTCTTGTCATACAGTTCTTGCTGGATACGCCATCTCCGACGTTACAATCAGGTTGATTCACTCTCTTGCTCCCTTAGGGTTACTCACTGCATGGGCAGGCTGACGACGCTTTTTTAACGGCACCGATAAAAAACTTCACCGCCTCATACACAAATTTCTTTTTCTTCTCAGGAATTCCCTCTTCAATAGCGCCGACAAAACCTTCAAGGCATAACCACACTTTTCTGTGAATTTTCCTGCCTGCCTTTGTCAATCTCAAATTCACAGCCCTGGAATCATGGTCAGACATCTTACGTTCAATCAGTCCCTGCCCGACCAACGGGTTCACGAGTCTGGTAGTTGTGCTCTTATCAACGGCGAGGATCTGATGAAGTTCCAACATTTTCAACTCCCCTTTTTTTGCAACCTCATCGAGTATGAGAAACTGGGTAAAAGTCACATCCTCACAAAACATGGAATCCTGACGGCAAAAGCGAACGACTTGGCAGAGCTCTGATACAAGGGACAGAACTTCCTTGCTTACACAGCTGATATTCTTTTTCATAGTTGTATAATACAACCTTTGTTTAGCCTTTGTCAACATTTTTTTTGAGCTAGGGAAGAATACTCATTTCTGTGCGATCTTAGCTGGAGAATCTGCCGCACTGTTCATCTCTTCTTTCGGATATATTGTACTTGCAAGTAAATGTACCCCAAAGTAATATAAGCGAATAAGGCTGTGAAACCCTCTGTAGCCAAAATCCAATAAGATAAGTAAAAGGAGAGCCTATGAGATTTTCGGATGACATCTATGTTTATGAATGGACAGACTCTTTTGAAAATAACTGTAACAGCTTTTATATTGGTGGCAATGTCAACGCCCTTGTAGATCCCGGATTGAAGGGATATGTGCCTAACCTTCTTGAAAGCATGGAAGAGGATGGGATAGAGAAAAGCGCAATTAAATATGTAATCAATACCCATTCCCACCCCGATCACTTTGAGGGATCAGTCTTGTTCAATGATTCGGATACAAAAGTTGGCCTTCACGAAAAGGAGATGGAATTTTTGAATGGCGCCGGTTCCAGCCTGTATAACCTTTTCGGTATGAATCCTCCTGTCATACGCATCGATCTCCCCCTGAAGGAAGGCAAGATTTTCCTGGGAGACGAAACATTTGAAATTCTTCTCATACCGGGACATTCACCAGGTTCCATCGGTCTGCACTGGCCTGCCCGAAAAGCCCTTTTCTCCGGGGATGTAATCTTCTATCAGAATGTGGGAAGAACAGATTTCGCGGGAGGCAGCGGTTCCTACCTGAAGCAAAGCATTGTGACCCTTTCCAAACTCGATATAGAAACGCTCTTCCCAGGCCACATGAACATTATAGATGGCGCTGGTGAGGTGAAGAAGAATTTTCAGATGGTGCAAAAGCATGTCTTCCCGTACATATAGAGAAACGATCAGAATTGCCTTCAAAAAGATGGGAAATGCATATTTGCCCTTAATGAGAAAGAATTCTGATTTGAAATCCATTATGCCCCAACTTTTTTTTACGCAAAGAGACATTATTTCCTGCTTACCTACCTCTGCCCTTTGCATAGGGGGAGTTATGAAGAGAGTAATAATCTTCATGTCTTCATGGCGCCTTAAGCGGCATTATTAAAGAGAGGATTGGGGATTTTTAACTAAAGATGAAAGGATGGCACGTATGGCTGTGGAGATGACAACATTTGACCTTTCTTTTTCCACATCAGGGAATACTGATGTCGTTGACTTAACCCACCAGGTGTTGGACCGGGTTGCTGAAACAAATCTGGAAGACGGCCAAGTGCTTCTTTTCGTTCCAGGTTCTACAGGCGCCATAACGACGATAGAATATGAACACGGCGCCGTCAGCGACCTGAAGGAGGCAATAGAAAATCTCGCGCCTGAGGGCAAATACTATCGTCACAACGAACGATGGGGTGACGGAAACGGACATGCCCATGTAAGAGCGGCCCTCCTGGGTCCATCCTTGACCATACCTGCAATCAACGGGCGTCTGCAATTGGGAACGTGGCAGCAGATCGTATTTATTGATTTTGACAACCGTCCAAGGCAGAGACGGGTAATCATGCAAGTTTCCGGAAAGACAAAGAAAAAAAGAGCAAAACCTGTGAATCCATGAAAGAGAGGTTCCGTCCTCGGAGGGAAGCGGCAGATTGCCTCAATACGTCAAACAACGGAATGAATAATGAGACCTTCTATTTTTTTCTGTTTAACGAGACCCGCTTCCTCTAACTCAATCAAGTGGGTGTACGTTTCATTTACAGCCAAAAACTGATCGAATTCAGGTAAGTTTCGTCCGAAGATATCCTGGGATACATGCAACGTTGTCTTCGGGCCTCCTTTGACAGATTCAAACACAAGGCTTTTTCGCTCCTTGTGGTGTTCCCTGATTTCTTCCACCCTCGCCTTCAGATTTGAAAAGGGATCACCATGGGCCGGATAAACCTTGACGACAGGGAGGTCTTCAACTTGGCTAAGTGAGTTCAGAAAGCTCTTGAGAGGTCGAAACCCGGGATTGTAGGGATCAGGGCTGAGATTGGGGGTGATCTCCGGCAAAATGTGATCGCCAGAGAGCAGTATGCCTTCCCGTCGAAAGAAGAAACACACTTGGCCGCTTGTATGACCCGGAACCTGTATTACATCGAACTTCCTGTCGCCTACCTTTTGAGACCCGTGGTCTTCAAGATTCGTATCGACTTTGAATGGGATCGTCGCCTTTCGGAAAGAGCTAAGGAGTTCCAAAAGGTCATCGATAATTCTTCCTCTTAGCCCCTGCTCACGGTAGAATATTTTTACCTGATCAAAATCAAGCCCTCTTTTCTGATCGTTATAAATTCTCCGCGCATCTATCTCGGACATAGCAATTGCGGCGCCGGATATTTCCTTGATACGTCCTGCTATGCCGCAGTGATCGGTATGGAAATGGGTTATGAATATCCGATCTATGTCGCGGACGGTTTTGCCTATGGATTTCAGGGATTCCTCAAGAGTGGAAAAAGTTTCCGGCGTATTCATTCCTGTATCAAAAAGCGAAACGCTGCCGTCATGCACGAGTGCGAACACATGGACGTGCTTCAGCCGGAAGGGCATGGGCAGTGTGATCATGTAAAAACTTTCAGCTATCTTTTCAATCAACGGTCTTCGGCCCTCCTTGCCGCGCAGATATCACCATGTTTTCTATTTCCTGTCAACGTGGAGGTTTATATTTTTCTTGTAGTTGAGGGCTTCATTTGCTAAAGAGCTTTCGATGTCGAGAATTTCAGTTGCAAGAAAACCTTACATCATAGGGGTTATGGGAAGTCACCGCAGTGCGTCTCCGGCGGTCATGGAAGATGCCCGGCGCCTGGGAGAAGCCATTGCCAGGCGCGGTTACGTCTTGCTGACTGGCGGCGGGCCGGGAGTCATGAGGGCTGCCTGCGAAGGTGCCCATAAGGCTGGGGGGCTCGTTATCGGCGTTCTCCCCAATGACAAACAGCACCTCCTGAAAAAATACCCCAATGAGTTTGTTGATATCCCGATCTTCACAGGGATGTATGACGCAAGAAATGTCATCAATGCCAAGACACCTCATGTTCTTGTGGCCCTGAGCGGAGGCGCAGGCACTCTCTCTGAAATAGCTATTGCCATGCGCAGCGGGACTCCAGTAATAAGTCTTCACGCCCCACAATTTACGATCCCCGAGGATCATGACTTTATTGCAGTCAATACAGTTGAGGAAGTTCTCCGGAAAATTGAAAGAATCTTGGCAGGACTGAAGAAAAAAGGACGATTTTAACGCAGGACTTAGTCCCGTGAATGAAGAAAGACCTTTCAGTCTGCGCCACATTTCCCCCTGTTGCAAAGGGGTGTACAGAACGGATACACGGCGATTTCACCTAGCGGAACAAATCACCCCAGCCCCATTTAACAAGAAGGTGAGGAAAAGATGACTTCTGTCTTCGTATTAACAGTTATTACTAGGCAAGCATAATGGAATTCAAACCGGAGGTATTCACCTAAAATTATAGTCTATGGTTCAGTGGAATATACTCTTAATAGCCTTCCTGGTAGCTTTTGCCGCGAGCTCCGTATTCCGCTTACTCCTGACGCGTATGAATGTCAGTCATCTGCGCCGGCACGGCCACGATGTTCCTGAGGTCTTCCAGGGAGAAATCGACGAGGCCACACTTGCGCGCATGACCGCATACACGGCGGAATCTTCATGGTTTGGAGCTGCAGCGCATTTCTTCGATGATGCAGTCACGCTCCTGGTCCTTCTAAGCGGATTCCTGCCGCTGCTGGCCGGCATAGTGCTCTCCTTGAATCTCCATTTTATCCTGTCCGGCATGATCTTCTTTGGCGTTCTCGCCTTGCTGAGCGGCATTCTGAATATCCCCTTTAGTCTCTACAGCACATTTGTGATTGAGAAAAGATATGGATTCAGCACGATTACGGCAAGACTGTGGATTACAGATCTCATCAAGGGTCTTCTGATATCAGCAATGCTCTCGGGGATTCTTTTGGGCGCCGTGCTCGCCTTAGTCTATTATGCCGGACATACCTGGTGGCTATGGGCCTGGCTTGTCTTTTCCGCATTCCAGATGCTCATTGTTTGGCTCTATCCCCTTCTGATAGCCCCGCTTTTCAATAAATTCGAACCCATTGAAAATGAGGAATTGAAAGAAGCCATCGTCGCCCTCATGGCAAAGGTAGGACTGAAAACCGGCGGGGTTTTCCAGGTCGACGCGGGGAAAAGGAGCAGGCACACCAACGCCTACTTTACGGGTCTGGGCAAGACAAAACGCATCGTCCTTTACGATACCCTGCTCAAATCCCACGTGTCCGAAGAGATACTGTCCGTTTTGGCCCATGAGGCAGGGCACTGGAAAAAGAGGCACATTATAAAGCAACTGATTCTTACGGAAACCGTTTCTCTCGTCTTCCTCTATGTGCTCTATCGCCTCACGGACTGGTCTCTTCTCTATCAAACATTTGGTTTCGTCGACAAGCTCCCTTATGTGGGTCTCTTGTTGATTGCCGCCCTTTTGGGGCCTGCTGTTTTTTTTCTGACACCGATAGGTGTCATGCTCACAAGAAGATTCGAGAGGGAAGCGGATGACTTCTGCTACAATCTCGTTGGCACTACCGCACCTATGATAAACGCACTGAAACGTCTTGCAAAGGACAATCTCGCAAATCTCCACCCCCACCCGTTTTACGCTTGGTTTTACTACTCCCACCCACCCCTGACTGAGAGGATTGCACGCCTGCTGCGGATGAAAGATTCAAAAATACCATGATAAAAAGTCCCTTGATTTTAATGGTGGGATCATTAAACTATTTAAAAAAAGATTTTTGAAGGGGTAAGTTGTAATGCCGATCTATGAGTTTTACTGCCGCAGGTGCAATACGATCTATAGCTTTTTCTCCAAAACCATGAACACCGACAAGGTTCCCAACTGTCCGAAGTGTAGAAGAGTAAAATTAAAAAAACAGATGTCGATTTTTTCCAGGGTCTCAGGGAAAGAAAATAAAGCAGCTGATGATGGCATGCCTCACATAGATGAGGCGAAGATGGAAAAGGCAGCAGCGATGCTGGCCGGCGAAGCGGATAAGATCAATGAAGACGATCCCCGACAGGCGGCAATGCTGATGAGGAAACTCTCCGATGCTACCGGAATGAATCTGGGACCGGGCATGGAAGAGGCCCTGAGCCGCATGGAAAGAGGAGAAGACCCTGAAAAGATCGAAGCCGAGATGGGGGATCTACTGGAAGGAGAAGAACCTTTCATCTTCGGGGAGAAACGGAAAAAGGGGACCGGCAAACCAAGACCCAGGATTGATGAAACCCTTTATGACCTCTGAGACTATTGAAAATCATACAACAAGTCATTGCGAGAAGCCTTACTACGCGGCAATCTTATTGATGATCTATTGATTAAGAGATTGCTTCACATCGTTCGCACTGACAAAATGGCAGTTCTTCAAGGTCCTATTTACAATCAAATCGTGCGCAAGTCATCGACAGTCTCAATGAGATAATCAGGCCTGACCGTCTTGAGTTTTTCTTTGGAGTGCCAGCCCCAGGTTACGGCAACTGTTTTTACCCCTGCCAACCGCGCCTCTTTTATGTCTCCTGTCGTATCTCCAATGTAATATGTCTTATCCTTTTCGACTTGAAAAGAATTCATGGCATGGAGGATCTTTTCTATCTTGCTGTAGCCGAAGTCGGCTCCCAGAACATCCCTGAAACAGACGTGAAACCCATGCTTGGAAAGTATATCATTAATCACCCTCGACACATTTGAGGAGATAACGGCAAGTATATTGTCCTTTTTCAGTTCCATAAGGACGGGCAAGAGCGGCGCAAACGGCACCATCTGATCGCGGTCGTCCTCAGTGGGAATGGATCTTGACGCATTCATGAATGCCACGAGGTCTATACCCTTCTTGACAATGCCCTCATAAAAATTATCTTCAAACAAGGCAAGGAAATCGTCCCGGTCATGAACGGCGTGATTTCCGATATTTTCCAGGCAAAGCCTCACCCTTCGTTCATATACAGCAAGGGAATCGACGAGGACACCGTCAAAATCAAAAAGAAACAATTTCTGTATCATTGCTATACCCGGATAATCAGTCCATTTCGTGGGAAATTACTGAAGCGGAAAGGGGTTTGCATCATCCTTTTCCCGGCGATGTGTAACACTCTTGAGGTAGATGGTCAACATCTTATCCGTAAGAAATATCTTGTTGGTCGCCAATTGTAGGCTTTATGGGTCGGCAATCGATAGGTGTCAATTATACTGAAGGATGGCAGTTCAGGACTGCGGAGTGCAGGCCCTTCCCTTGAGACTGAAGAGAAAGCGAAGGATTTTTTTCGTCGTCTCGCTTAATATCTTGCCGGAAAAGAACTGACTGGCTGCGCGCTTGGAAATCTCCGACAAGGTCGGATAAATATGGACGGCGCCGGCGATGGTGGAGAGCTTAACAGCGCCTGCCATGGCAACGACCCATTCATGGATGAGTTCCCCGGCGTGGCTGCCGATGATCTGACAGCCCAGGAGCTTTCCTCTGGGATTCAGAAGAATCTTGATCTTGCCCAGAGTCTCCCCCTCGGTAAGGGCGCGGTCATTATCCACGAAGAGTTCCTCGATGATCTGATAATCCATTCCCTCATTCCGTGCGCGTTTCTCGTTAAGCCCGACACTGGCGACTTCCGGGTCTGTGTAGGTGCACCATCCGATCCGGCTGTAATCTGCCTTACGGGAGAGGTGGAGGACCGAATTGGTCAGGGCAATGCCGGCCTCATATCCCGCAACATGCGTGAATGGCAATTGACCATTTACATCGCCGCAGGCATAGATGTGGTGAACATTGGTCCTCATCCGCACGTCCGTCGGGATGCCCCTGGCGGTAAACGAAACACCGGCCGCTTCCAGACCTAAGCCGCCCACATTAGCCGCCCGGCCTGTTGCCACGACGATTGCATCCCCTTCAATAACCTTCTCTTCTCCCGCACCGTTTGCAGGAGCAGTGGTCAACACAATCTTTGAACCGCGGGATTGCGCCCGAACCGCTCTTGTTCCTGTGTGGATCACCAATCCTTCTGTTTCCAAACGCGCCTTCAGAACCGCAGCCATGTCCGCATCCTCGGGCCCAAGGATCTGGTCCATAAATTCGACTATGATTGCCCGTGATCCCAGGCGTCCGAAGGCCTGGGCTATTTCCAATCCGATGGGTCCGCCCCCCAGAATGATCAGACGGGAAGGAAGTGTTTCCTGCGAAAAAAGAGTTTCGTTCGTCCAGAAAGGGACGCTGGCGAGGCCTTCTACAGGAGGAACCACGGGGACCGAGCCTGTTGCTATGATCCAGTTCTTCGCCGCAATCCGCTTCCCGTCGAGGGTAACCACATGATCATTCGCGAAGACTGGCCGGCCAAATCTGACCTCCGCACCCAGACTACAGAATCTCTCCACGGAATCATGATGCTGGACTCTGGCGATGACCTCTTTCACGCGGTTCATTACAGACGTAAGATCTACAGGAGGCATGGAGAGCTCCGGTAAACCGAATTCGTGAGACCTCCGCGCAAGGGACCACACACCGGCAGTTCTGATGAGTGTTTTTGAAGGGACGCAGCCGTAGTGCAGGCAATCCCCGCCGAGCCTGTCCGATTTCTCAATCAGGATCGTCTTGGCGCCAAACTGGGCGCCTCCAGCCGCGGCTGTCAGTCCCGCTGCGCCCCCGCCGATGATTCCGAGATCGTAATCAAAACCTTCCATGTCCTCTCCTCCTTTAGAAACAATGTGCCTCGAGATTCACTTTTCCTTCCTGATCCTTTTTATGATCTTCGGGATAAAGAACGAAAAGACGAAGAGCCCGATGGAGAAAAATACCTGGACGGACAAGAGATGGCTCCAGTCTCCGCTTGCCCACACATCTCTTATGGTACCAACGAAAAATGTAAATATGAATGTCCCGACGATGATACCGAGACCGGTCGCGAAGACGTAATCCCGGAAGTGGACCTTCGTCAATCCCATGCCGAAGTTCATGGGAGTGAAAGGGAAGTAGACCAAACGCAGATAAAGTACAGTGGCAAAACCGTTACGCTCAATGGCGTCATCGTATTTTCTTAGCCTCTCGCCGATGAGGGAAGCGGCAAAGTCCCGGCCAAGTGTCCGTCCTATCCAGAAAGCGACAGACGCTCCGGCCATGGCCCCCACCCAGACATAGAGAAATCCCCAGTAAGGACCGAAGATAGCTGCTCCTAGAACAGTGAGCAGTATCCCTGGCACAAAAAGGCAGACCCCGACAATATATATGAGTATAAATATCAGAGGGGCCCAAAAACCTGCGGCCTCTAAATAGTTAGCCAGGAAACCCCTGGTGAGCAGATCCTTCACATGGGAGAAACGGACTACAGAGATTGCCGCAGCTATGAATATGACCAGCGCAATGGCTTTCATGGTCGCAATTCTTCTTGACACTGTCCGCTCAGCGGTTCCGCTGGTCATGAGTTCATCTTTCCCAAAATAATCCTCGGATTGATTCAACCGGAAATGATTGACCCGCCGCAGGACGAACCGGCGCCTGCCGTGCATGCAAAGCAGTGTTCTCCCGTCACGATTCTGCGCTTCCACAGGTAAGAGGGGTCAAAGGAATGGATGCTGTCAGGAGCGCCGTGGTTTATATGCAGGCCAAGGGCCAGATTAAAATCGCAGTCATAAAGGGTTCCATCCCAGCCGACGCTGATCTGGCGCCTACACATCAACCCCGTCAGTGTTTCTTGATTGAATGACTTCCGAAGGAGTTGCATATAAGTTTCGGCTTGGTCCTGCCGGACAAGCTCTCCACGGAAGCGTCCAAGGGCCATATTCGTTATGGTGAGCAGGTTAGTGAAAGCGATTCCAAAACGGTCATGCAGTTCGTGCCGATAGTCTTCCTCAAGGGTAAGCTGCGGCGGCGGCAGGAATGGCCCTCCCGGATTATATACAAGGTTCAGAGCTAAGGAGGACTGCGTGCCGTAGCCGAGGGCATTCAGTCGTCGGATGGCCTCAATGCTTTTCTCATAGACTCCTCCTCCCCTCTGTAAGGTCACATTCTCTTCCGTGTAACACGGCAGAGAGGCCACGAGGTGAACACGGTACTCACGGAAAAAATCAGGCAGGTCTTGCATTCCGGGCTCAAGAAGAACCGTCAGGTTCGTTCGTACCTGTACGTTATGGTTGCTCTCCCGAAGAGCCTTCACAAAAGGGCGGAAAAGAGGATTCAGTTCCGGCGCGCCACCCGTAAGGTCAACAAGCCGGCAGCGGGAACTATCCGCAGCTTTCAGGACCAATTCCATGACAGACCATTCCATCGTCTCCACACGCCCCGGAGAGGCTTCCAGATGGCAGTGGAGGCATTGCTGGTTACATTTTAGACCTATGTTTACCTGCAAGATTTCGATTTCCTGGCTCAGCAGCCCTTTGTGTCCATGCCGGGCGATCTTTTTTTCAAAAGCGTTCATGAATGTTCTGCTTCCGTGCAAGGTTAGGTTGCGTCTTTGATGTCCTTCGATTTCTACGCCTACTCATAATATACCACGGTGCATTTGTTTTTTTCAAAAATCTTTTTTTGTTCTGATTTTCGCAAGAGACCTGAGTCAAGAGTTTCCCCAGAGTTCTTTCAGGCGCTGATCACGGCCACAGTTGTAACGGTAGAACTTGTATCGCAGAGGGTTCTTCTGATAATATTTCTGATGATAGTCCTCTGCCGGGTAAAACTGCGTGGCCTGGGTTATCTCGGTATAGATAGGCCCTTTGAACCGATGTGACTTCTCCAGGGCTTTCTTCGATTCTTCGGCGAGGCGCCTCTGTTCTTCATTCTGATACCAGATCGCCGTGCGGTATTGTGCCCCCACATCGCAGAACTGTCTGTCTTTGACGGTCGGATCTATATTGTGCCAGAAGACATCGAGCAGTTTGGAGTAACCGATTACTGCCCGATCGTACGTAACCTCTATCGCCTCCGCATGGCCAGTCGCACCTGCAGAGACCTCTTCATACGTGGGATTCTTTTTATGCCCACCTGTGTAACCCGAAGTGACTGCTTTTACGCCTTCCAGTTTATCAAACGCCGGCTCCATGCACCAGAAGCAGCCGCCGGCAAACAGAGCTTTTTCGAGATGCGGGACAAAAGCCGCTTTACCGCTGTCTTTTGCAATAACGGAGGCTGTCATCATCATAAGACTCACTGACAACAAACCGGTTAACAACTGTATTTTCATGGCATCCCTCCTTCGCTGTATTCTTCAACGACCCATTGCAATTTGAGTGTGCGTCATATTCTATTTTGTCTGAAAGAGTTTCCTGTAATCCCCGTACCCCTTTTTCTCCAGGTCTTCCTTCGGTATAAATCTCATAGCGGCGGAATTCATGCAATACCTGAGCCCTGTCGGCGGCGGCCCATCCGAAAAGACATGGCCCAGATGAGAATCGCCGTGTTTACTTCTCACCTCCGTTCGGACCGTAAAAAAACCCCTGTCTTCGCGGGTTACAATATTTTCCGTAGCAAGAGGCCTTGTGAAGCTTGGCCAGCCGGTCCCTGACTCAAACTTGTCCTTAGAACTGAAAAGTGGTTCTCCAGAAACGATATCCACATAGATGCCGTCCCTCTTGTTATTGTCGTATTCGTTTTGAAAAGGCGGCTCGGTCCCTTCCTTCTGGGTCACCTTATATTGAAGAGGGGTCAAATTTGTTCTCAAGGTAGCATCGTCAGGCTTCTTAAAATGCCTCCAGTCCAACGATTTCGGCCTCTCCATAGTTGTGCTCTCTTCTTTCATCGTACCTTTCTCCTTTTGCTGTGCCATGCCCGAATCATGGTAGCTCAGAATCATGAATACCAAAGCAAATACCATCGTAAATGTTTTCATAACGTCTCCCGGAATCAAATACACAAATGGATTCTATTTTAGATAAACTGCCGATTGCCTGTATATAAGAATAATACGGATTTTTCATATGCAAGAGACTTATTTTTTTATCAGCCAATGGAGGAAATTAGATGAAAGAGACAGATGATTGCAGGTCCTCCGCAATTTACGTAATATTGAAAAAAGATATTATGGACAAAGACCGATTTCTATTATTATAAGGTGCCTGTGGCAAAATCCCCTTCACCACAGGGGAGATTAAGGATTAACCGTTTAGTGAAGATATGTCTGGTTTAAATCTTTTAAATCGGCCTTCAGACATTTCTTTATGTTGTTCCAGTCAGGATAGCTTATGCGATCTTTAGTCAGATGAACCAAACCGATTATTTGAGTATGGCCGTATCTGCCCCGGGCGTATATTTTTCTTCCCCCCACTCCAATTTTCATTTCCGGTTTACTGCATCCCATCAATACAGAATTTATTAGGATATCAAAAACCTTGAGGCCTTCCGTTACAATATACCTGGGCTTTAAGGTATCGATAATGGCGCTTACCTTTTTGAAGCAGAAAGTTTCGAGTTCATCCCTGAGCTCTCGATCCATAGTTTGCCATTGAGCGTCGTTTTCACTGCCGAAAAAAACCAGATTCAGCTTGATGCTATCTGCCAGCCAGTCTTCTCTTTCAATGCTTTCAAAAAGGTATTTCATCTTCTTTGCTATCCTGGAATTATGGTAGAAATATTCGTGCACTTCCGGGAGCTGACTGTCTTCCTCCTTACAAAAAGGCATGTCATCTTTACCGGGATTGTACCCTATGATCATCAAGTCCGGACTCAAATGAACGGGAGAGTAAAAGACTCGAAAACCGCAGTCTTTGAATGCGTATTTGTACTCAGGGGTCTCCCACTTTTCACAAACATCTTTCAATAATTCTTCTGCCCATATATCTATATCCATCGCGCCGCAACTTCCTTTGTCTGCATGTTCTTAAAGGGAATAGCAACCATAATCTATCCCCTGAAAAACAGGAGTTTCGAATAAACCTTATCGAAAAATATCTGAGTCGGGATCGCGTGTCAAGACAAAAGGGGCATGACAAAGAATGGCAGATCAACAGGAAATCCTGCTTGCCGTCTCTGTCGTCGACGTGATATAAAAATAGAATAATTAATCATCGTTTATCTGCCCTGCATAAAAGAACACATTCAGGCAAGACGGTTAGCGGCCCGATTCAAGAAAAAGTGCTAAATATGAATACGCTTTGTAAAACTCTTCCCAAATCACAACCCCAATCAGCGCCACTGCAGCAATTCCTGCATTGATAAGGTATTTTTTGGTTTTTCATATGTCCACAAGAGAAAAAAGATCGATGCTTTGCCCGAATTGCCGAAAGCTGATCAGTTCGGATGAACCCGCATGTCCTTACTGCGGTCTGTCGAAACCAGGTTCGCCGCTGAAAACCCATTTGTTGAGCAGATTTTCAACGGCTTCGATGAACGCCGTTAAGCTCATAATATATGTTAATTGCGCCTTATATCTCCTATCGATTATCTCAAGCCCATCTGCCCTAGGCCTATCGGCCAACCCGCTGACATTTTTGTCTCCCTCCGACAGGAGCCTCTTCCTTCTGGGCGCAACGGGAACCATCCCCATCGCCAGATATGGTCGATGGTGGACTCTGATATCGGCTTCGTTCCTCCATGGCGGTATCCTTCATATCTTCTTCAATATGGCGGCTCTGGGACAGCTCGGGCCATTTGTATTGCGCGAATTCGGGTTCAATCGTTTTGTGATTATCTATGTACTTACCGGCGTTGCCGGGTTTTTCGTTTCTTATCTGGCCGGCATTCCCTTCACTATTGGTGCGTCGGCCAGCATCTGCGGCCTCATCGGCGCTATTCTCTATTACGGAAAAAGCAGAGGCGGCTTTTACGGGGAAGTCATTTACAGGCAGGCCATGGGATGGGTTATCGGGCTCGTCATATTCGGCCTCCTCGTACCTGGTATCAACAACTGGGCGCATGGTGGCGGCTTGATCTCGGGCATTATGCTTGGTTTCCTGATGAGCTATAATGAACAGAAAGGCGAAACCTCTTTTCATCGGGTCGTCGCAGCGGTTTGTATTCTGTCAACTGTCATAATCTTATTGTGGGCCGTCCTCCAGGCTATGTACTATTCTTTTTAGGCTTTTGCTTCTGAAATCACGTTGACAGGCCTTCTGCATTATCCTAATATGTCCATACTGAACACTATATTTACTATACATTTTCCTATGCAGGGCGATATTCCATGCATGTAAACGAAAGTATCTCGAGGAGGTGAAACGACCTATGAAAACGGGGATTGTTGCGGCCGCTAAGGCTCATTGCATATGGTTATTGCTCTTGTCCATAATCCTGACTGCCGGCTGCGACGCTTCATTAACCGTAGGCAATAGGACAATAGGTGTAAGCTCCGGCAATTTCATATACACAGATGGATCCTTGACGACGAATTACAACTATCCTCTTGACGAGGTCTGGAAGGCGTGCGAGCAGACGCTAACGGATATGAAGGCGACCGCCGTGGAGAAGAATCTGAAGATAGCCTCGGGTTCAATGAGCGCCGTTGCCCAGGAGGAGAAATTGCAGATTCTGGTAGAATACTTATCTAAAAATCAGACATCCATATCTATTCGTGTCGGCATGTCAGGCAATAATATGGCATCACAGCTTATCCACGAAAAGATAGCGAACAATATCCTGAAATCCCATCGGGCAGAAGAACCATGATCCCTGCCCCCGTGTAACGTGTAAAATTATGCCGCCTCTTCGATCCTTTGCAGATTAAACAGAATCATCTTAACAAATCCCATTACATTCTCATATACGCGCGTGTGTTGAAGAGGGATTTTTTATTGGCGGGGAGGTTATGTTATCAATCCCGCTGTTAAGGTGGGCGGAAGGGGCGCAGTATCAAATAATTATTTTGTCTCCGGAAAGTCCCGGACAGGGAGTCGGTGATCACCCATATTACTGGATTATCTTATGGAGCAGAAAGAAACCAGAAAGACAGTCAGAACTTTTGCCATAGCATCATTTCTCAATGACTTTGGTTCGGATGTTATTTATCCCATCTGGCCATTGTTTATTACAACCGTTCTCGGTGCCGACATGACCATCCTCGGTCTGATAGACGGTCTCGGTGAAGCCTTCGTATCTATATCCAAGGCAGCCTCCGGCTATATCTCCGATCGCATACACAGGCGGAAGGTGTTTATCTGGACCGGCTACCTGTTCGGCGCTGTATCAAGAGTCGGCTATGCATTTTCGACAGTCTGGCAGCAGGTCATTCCTTTCAAAATTTTCGAAAGAATGGGTAAAATACGGGGAGCACCCAGAGATGCCATTGTCGCAGATATTTCTACGGATCAGAACAGAGGCAGGAATTTCGGTCTGCTTAGGGCGATGGATAACCTCGGTGCCGTATGCGGCATTGTATTTTGCATCGCATTTTATCAATTGCTCGGTTATAGAAATCTTTTTCTCCTTGCAGCAATCCCGTCCACTGTGGGTGCCATCCTGATTTTTTATCATATAAAAGAGACAGAACCATCTGGAACGAAGATTTCCCATGGCTTTGTGCTACGAGACCTAAATGCAAATTTTAAGCTTTTCCTTATACTAAGCTGTTTTTTTGCTTTGGGTTCCTTCAGCTACTCATTTCTCCTAATCTATGCGACCCATTTAGGATTTACGACCGCCTTCGTTCCCGTGCTCTATCTGATTTTCACTGTGGCTGCTGCAATTTTTTCCATCCCTTCAGGCAGGCTTTCCGATAAAATAGGGAGAAAGGCATTGATGGTGCTCGCATTTATCTCATGGGGGACTGTCTGTCTCAGCCTTATATTATCGAGCAGCCTCGTGGTAATTGTCCTGGCATTTGCCCTTTATGGTCTGCACAAAGGTATTATGGACACAGTCCAGACGACATTCGTATCGGAGCTCTCTCCGGGGCGCTATAGGGCCACAGGCTTGGGTGTTTTTCAAATGGCCGTTGGTCTTTGCGCCCTCCCCGCCTCCCTGGTTGCCGGGCTGCTGTGGGACCAGATCAACATATTCGCACCCCTGTATCTTTCCATTGTCCTCACTCTCATAGCCACCTTGCTTTTGATGTTCGTTAAGGAAGAATGACGGAACATCAGGAATTCCCTCGCGGGAATTTTTCCTTTCGCGGCATCGCGCACCAGACCGACGATTTGCAAGATTGAAAATTAAAGACTTTCTATGGGTTAGCCGAAATAGTAGTTGATACAGCCGTGCATTTATTTAAGGATATATGAGGCGCCATGAATCTCGAGAAGTGGTTAGACAGATTCTCTATCGAAAGCCATGGTATTTATTATAAATTATTCGTCATTTTTGGCCTCTTTTTTCTTGTCCCCGTCTCCGGATTTCTCTATTTCGCATTAAAATACGAATTCCTCAACGATAACTATATCCCCCTTTTTTTCATTGTGCTTCTCTTTTTCTCGCTTTTCGGATTCGTGATGTTGCGCAAATTATTTGACGAGATCGTCTCCATATCGGGCAATATTTCAAGAACAGTCGCAGAGGAATTCGCCCAACCGCAGATATCGACAGCCAGCGAATTGAAAAGGATAGTGGACTCCTTCCAAGTCCTCGAGCGCGAACTCAGGGCAAATTTCTACCGTTTGGAAAAGAAGACATCAGAAATTTCCATATTAAAGGAACTCTCTGACCTGTGTTATATGACATTTAATCCGGAAGATCTGCTTTATATCACCCTTGAGCGAGCCTTGAAGCTTACGAATGCAGACATAGGGTCCATCATGATGCTGGAGAAACCGAGACGGGATGCTTTCATTATCGAGGCATGCATCGGATTGGGCGATTTCGTCAAGAAAGGCGATCGAGTCAGTTTTGCAGACGGGATAGCCCAGTATGCCGTACTCAACAAAACCCCCCTTCTGGTGGAAGATATTTCGACAGACATCCGTTTCGGACGCAAATCGCGGCCTCAATACGCGACGAAATCATTCATATGCATGCCTCTCAAGACCATTAGCGACGTTATTGGCGTCGTGACCATCTCCAGGAGAAAATCTGAAGATCTTTTTACGCAGGAAGATGTAAATGTCCTTTCACCGCTGTTGAGCAACGCAGCTTTCACCTATGACAATCTGCGCCTTCTCAAGGAAGCGGAAATTAAGTCGAAGCAGCTTCAGGCTATGGAAAAGATCTCTTCAGTCATCAATTCGAGCTTAAGGAGCAGTGAACTGCTCCATACGATCCTCCAGGAAATCAGAGAAACAATACCATATGACATGGCCATTATTGTGGAGCTGGATGAAGACAATTCGATGCATGTAATAATTACAGAATTTTTAGCGCTCGTCTCCACAAATCTCTCCAGAGGCAATTCCTACAGTTGCTACGGAACCGTCATCGATAAGGTTATCAAGCAGCAGCGCCCGCTGATCCTCGAAAATACAGGCGGGCTGTCGCATCCTTTAGAGAAGGAGATTTTCCTGGATCATGGTTTCAAGACCGTTCTTTTGACCCCTCTGAAAGTAGATGGCCTCACAACAGGGGTCCTCGTGCTGTGCAATGTGCCGATGGAATTGCTGGCCGATATGCATAATGCCATCGAATGCATGGCAGGCGACCTCTCCCGTGCCATCGAAAAGGAAAAGCTTTCATTGGCATTCGTCAGGCGGACCCACGAGTTGGAAACCCTCGGGCAGATTGGCAACGCATTGTCCTCCTCCACCTTCGATACAGAGAAAGTTCTGACGTATACAATGGATATGATTCGCGTGATCATGAATGTGGAAGCCGGTTCTCTGATGCTCCTGGAGGGCAGCGAATTGAGATGGGAGATCGCATTTAACATCAATATGGAACCCCTGCGGGATTTCAGGATCAAGCTTGGCCAGGGTATTGCCGGATATGCGGCTACTCGGGGCAGAACGGTCATCGCCCAGAATGCTCAACAGCACCCGCATTTCTCTCCGGAATTTGATGAACTGGCTGGTTTTGCGACTAAGTCGGTCCTCTGTGCGCCCCTCATTTCTCAGGGCAAGGTAATCGGGGTCATAGAGGTGCTCAATAAGATTGACGGAGTCTTTAATAATGACGACGAACACCTTCTCCAGGCCATATCCACTTCGGTCTGCATCGCTATGGAAAACGCGCGGCTTTACAAAGAAACGCTGGCCATGGCCGAAAACGAACGGAGTATCAGAAACGTATTTCAAAAGTTTGTGCCCAAAGAGATCGTGGACAGAATTGTGCTTGACAGCGCATCAGCAAGGCCGGTGGTCGACGAATTTAAAACTGTGACCCTGCTGAACATTGATATCCGGGGTTATTCCGGCCTGTCCCATAAGATCGGTCCCCAGAAGACAGTGACTATCCTTAATTACTTTTTTTCATCCATGGGAGAAATCGTCTTCAAATATCATGGAATCGTCGATAAGTATCTCGGAGACGGATTTCTGGCTGTTTTCGGCGCCCCTGTTTCCACGCCCATGGATGCGGATAACGCCGTTTCAGCGGCCCTCGAAATGCAGAAGGCGATGGTGCACATCAATGACTACTTTATGAAACAGTATGGCACGGTGCTGATAATGGGTATCAGTATACACACGGGAGAAGTGGTGGTTGGCAACATCGGCTTTGACAAGAAAATGGACTACACCGTGATCGGAGATTCCGCTAATTTTGTTTTCAAACTGCAGGACCTTTGCAAGTCCTGGCCTAATGGAATCATCATCAGCGAGAAAACATATTTTGCCTCTCAGTTCCCGCCGGCAATCGATGAAATCGGCGATTACGAAACTGAACAGGATATGGGGAAAATCAGGATCTATAGAGTCATTGGTCTTCCTAAGCAACGGTATGAACCTTCAAACATAGTGAATGAAAGACGCGCGCCGGAGCCAGTCCCCTGAGGTTAGTCCTTCCTCTCCGCTTATGATGTTACGTTCAGCAATAATCCCGTGAGGTAGTGTCCCTCCGGATGTCCAAGATTTGTTGGATGATCCGGACCAGGACCCATGGTCTGAAGCAGCCGGGCCGATTTACCGGCATCACGCAAGGCGCCAAGGACAATCTTTTCAAAGAGCGTCTCGCCGATGTAATTGGAGCAGGAAAAAGTAGCAAGTATTCCGCCTTCCCTGAGGGATCTTGCGGCCTGCAGATTTATATCTTTGTATCCCCTCGATGCTTTTGTAACGTCCTTCTTTGCTCTGGCAAATGCCGGAGGGTCTAATATAATCAGATCGAAGAGTTCATTTGTCTCGCGCAGATATTTGAAGACATCGGCCCTGACTACAGGGTGTTGATCTGCTGAAAAGCCGTTTCTTTCGAGATTCCATCTGGCTATTTCATTCGCTGATTCCGAAGACTCTACGGAAATTACACGCCGGGCGCCCCCCCGGGCGCAGTAGACGGAAAAGGCACCGGTGTATGAAAAACAATTCAGGACAGTTGCTTGATTGCTCAATCGCTCGGCAATTTTCCTGTTCGTCCGCTGATCCAGGAAGAAACCCGTCTTCTGCCCTGAGATTATATCCACCTTGAAGCGCAGGTGATCTTCCGTAATCTCGATTGCCTCCGGCGGGCCCTCTCCGTAGACGATGCCGGTATGGTCATCTAAACTTTCCAGTTGCCGTGCCCGCCCTTCGCTTCTTTCATAGATACCGAGGGGCTGCATCTCTTCGAAGAGTATTTTCATAACAGCATCACGATGCTTCTCCATTCCCGCCGTTTCTACGGAGAGAGCCAGGTAATTGTCATATCTGTCAACGATGAGTCCGGGCATCCAGTCTCCTTCCGCGTTGATCAGGCGATAGGCCGTTGTCGCCTCGGTCATCACCTTCTCCCTTAAGGACATGGCTTCGCGGATTCGTTTTTGCCAGAAAGGATAATCAACGGCTCCCGTTGCGTCTGTGGTCAGTAAGCGGAAGGCAATGTCGGAGGTGGGATTGTAAAAGCCCAGAGCCAGGGGCTGCCTCTCATGTGTTACGGCAACTGCAATTTCGCCTGGTTCGAGTTGGCCTTCTGTCGAGGCAACAGCTCCGGAAAAGACCCACGGGTGGCCGCGCGAGAGCGAGGCGTCGCGGCCGGGCTTGAGGAATATTCTGGGATATTTTTCGCTCATGGCAAAGGATGTAAATATTGTTTCTGCTAATGTACCGGCTTATTCACTAAAATGCAATGACCTTTGCGTGGATATGAGAAGCTTTTTCCTCTTCATTCAGCCTCACCCATATTTATCCGGTGAAATTGCCGAGAAATCAAGTGTTATTATTTTTATAATAGTGCCACCCATTAGCAAAAAAATAATGCCTGCCTCCCTATGTGATTCACCCGGTGCCCGATACGCTCAATGATCCGTGCTTTACTCCCTTGAGGGCTTTCAAGGTGTCGGCGAGTTTCTTCACTCTCCCGGAATTCCCTTTTACCGCCACAATCTCCAGGCAGTTATGGTGATCCAGATGGATATGTTGCGATGACTGGATGATGTACTGATGATCATGCTGGACGTCGATAATCTTATTTAAAAGGTCACGTTGATGGTGGTCATAGATGAAGGTTATTGCACCGGCGACTTCCCGGTCCTCTTCCAAGTCTTTCTTCAGCAATTCCCGGCGGATCAAATCACGAATCGCTTCGGATCGATTTGTGTATTTGCGTTTCTTGATCAAGTTATCAAAATTATGAAGCAATGCTTCTTCTAAGGAAACGCCGAATCTGATTATCTTAGACATGCCTCACCTTTGTGACATTCTCAATATTAGTGATACATTCGTGCGAAGCTGTCAAGGATAATCTGCATGATTATCTTTTCACGCTGAAGCGTTATTCTAGATGCGGTCTCTTCAGTCCAATACCTATCCTACAGCTCTATGTTGGATCAGATGCTGATTTACGCAATCCATTATTTACATTGATAATCACCATTTCTTTTGTTACGGTAATCGAGTGAAAGAGGGACCGTTTCAAGGCGGACCCGCAGAAAAAGGCTTGGTAGAATCGGGCCTGAGCAAGTGGCGCGATTCGATGGGTCTTTGATTCGACAGCAGATATTATTCCCAAGGCACGTTGCTGAAAATTTATGAAGGAGGAAGATCTGAACAGATGTACGCAGTGATCATGGCGGGGGGCAAAGGCACGCGTTTCTGGCCCAAGAGCAGGGAAAAGATGCCCAAGCATCTCTTGGATATTGTCTGTGAAAGGACTATTATCCAAGAGACAATAGAGAGAATAGCGCCTCTTATCCCCGAAGAGAATATTCTGATCGTCACAGGAGAGAGCCATGCCGACGAGCTGATGAGACAGGTGCCACGTATCCCTCGAGAGAACATCATAATCGAACCTCTCGGCAGAAATACCGCTCCCTGCATAGGTCTTGCCGCTCTCCATATCAAGCGGAAGTCCCTGCATGATATTATGGTTGCGCTTCCTGCGGACCATCTGATTCATGACGCGTCGCGTTTCCGTCAACTCCTTTCGATCTCTGCCGATATGGCAAGTCGCGGCGATTACCTTGTTACAATCGGCATAAGACCAACCGGTCCCGAGACCGGTTACGGCTATATTGAAAAGGGCGACCTCAAAGCTGTCATCAACGGCGAAAACATATATGCGGTTAAATCCGTCCGGGAAAAGCCTGCACTCAAGCAGGCGAAGGCCTTTTTGAAGAAAGGAGGCTTTTACTGGAATAGCGGGATGTTTATATGGAATGTTGACACAATACTCGAGGCAATCGAAAAGTGGCTTCCCCAGATACATGAAGGACTCTTGCACATAGAAGATGCCACAGGGACAGAGGGGGAAAGGGAAGTCGTCCGGCGTTTGTACCAGATGATTCCATCCATTTCCATTGATTATGGTGTCATGGAAAAGGCCGACAATATTCTTCTCATTGAAGGAGATTTCGGCTGGTCCGATATGGGATCCTGGGATGCCCTGTGGGAGGTGTCAGACAAGGACGAAAATGGAAACGCCGCAAATTGCCGTGATCTCTTCGTTGGCGTCGATGCCAGGAATTCACTCATCCACAGTCCCCGGAAACTTGTCACCCTGCTCGGCGTGGAAGATCTAATTATCGTGGATACGGAAGACTCCTTGCTGATCTGCAAGCGAGGCAGTTCCCAAGATGTGAAGAAGGTCGTGGAAATTTTGGAAGATAAGAAAAAGAAGGAATATCTATAGTGGTGACCACGTCCGGAAGGTTTATTCTGGCGTCTGCATCTCCCCGCCGGATTGAGCTTTTGAGTCTCCTGGGGTTACGCTTCGAGATAATGCCGAGCAATGTCGAGGAGAAGTTCATGAAAGGGGAAGCGCCGAGGGCTCATGTCCTGAGACTCTCGGAAGAAAAGGCGCGGATTGCTTACACCCTCCATCCGGAGGCATGGGTAATCGGTGCGGATACCATTGTTATTATCAATGGCGACGTCCTCGGTAAGCCCCGCAAGCCTGATGAAGCGAAAGAGATGCTAGGCAAGCTGAGTGGACAAATCCATACAGTCTTTACGGGCTTTACGATAGCCAGGAAGAGTGCTGGTATCGTCATCAGAGACGCCGTTGAATCTTCTGTCCGCTTCAGGGAAATTCCGGAAGATGAAATGGCATGGTACATAAGGTCGCAGGAACCGTACGACAAGGCGGGAGGATACGCCGTACAGGGCATGGGCGCCTTCTTCATAAAAGAGATACACGGTTCATACACAAATGTCATGGGACTTCCCCTGTGCGAGGTTGTGGATGTACTGAAAAGGATTGGAGCCATAGACTTTACCGGAGGGACCAATGGAATCAACGGTGAAGGCTAATATCGAAAGAATCAGAATCGCCATTGCCGGCGCCGCTTTGCGCGCGGGCCGGAAGGTTTCTGATGTCAGGCTCATGGCCGTGACCAAGACGGTGGATGACGACAGGATCATGGAAGCCATCGAGGCCGGCGTTGATATTATCGGGGAAAGCTATGTCCAGGAAGCGAAAAGAAAGATTGAAAAGAGGGGCAGGAAAATAGAGTGGCATTTGATCGGCTACCTCCAGAGCAACAAGGCCAAGTATGCAGTAAAGCTCTTTGATATGATCCATTCCGTGGACAGGATGGATTTGGCCGTTGAACTTAACAGGAGATCCAGGGCTCAAGACATGGCGATGAAAGTTTTGATCGAGATAAATATCAGCGGCGAGAAAACGAAAAGCGGCATCCCATACGAAGAAGCCATGCATCTCGTCAAGGACATTTCCTTCCTCGATAATCTTTCCATTCAGGGGCTGATGACAATTGCTCCCTGGTTTGATAATCCTGAAGACGCAAGGCCCTATTTTAAAGCGTTGAGGGAACTGAGAGACAGGATTATTGATGCAAATATAGCGCGTGCTGAAATGCGGGAGCTCTCCATGGGCATGTCCGGAGATTACGAGGTTGCCATTGAGGAAGGGGCGACGATCGTGAGAGTCGGCAGGAGCATCTTCGGAGAAAGACCATTTTGACAATCCCCCTTTGACAAAGGGGCGCAGGGGGATTTTATGGATAGGCCTCTCACCAGTCTGATAGGATGAGCTATGAAGCATATCAAATGGCAGCTCCTTCTGGGAATATCACTGGTTACCCTTTCTACGATTTTTTATCTTATCCACTACGCCTTTTTCCGGGATGCCTACCACATCTTCTATCGTCTCATCGGAGATATCGCGTTCGCCTTTATCGAGGTCTTGCTGTTCACAGTAATCATCAATGAAGTTTTCGCCATCAGGGAGAAACGAATCATCCTGGAAAGATTAAACATGGTCATCGGGTCTTTCTTCAGCGTCGTCGGTAAAGACCTGTTGAAATTCTTTTCGGAATTTGATCCCAATACGGATAGAATCAGGCGGGATCTCATCATTACGAATCGATGGTCTGCCGGGGAATTCCTCGATATGAGCAAGCGCCTGAAGGGATATGATTATGCAATCAGTATCCGGAGGGGCGATCTGGGGCGCTTGAAACAGAAGCTCGTCAAGGAAAGGGAATTCATGATGAGGCTCTTGGAGAATCAGAACCTCCTGGAGCATGACGCGTTCACCGGTCTCCTCATGGCGGTGTTCCATCTGGCAGAAGAACTCGAATCACGGCCGGATTTAAGTAGACTTTCAGAGCTGGACTTGAAGCACATAGCGGGAGACATGCAGAGGGCTTACAGCCTGCTGATCTCGGAATGGCTGAGCTATATGAAACACCTGCGGGACAATTATCCTTACCTCTTTTCCTTCGCCATGAGAACGAATCCCTTTGACCCGAACGCCTCGCCGGAGATTAAAGAATAAGGGATGACTTTTCAGATTATTTTTCAAATATTCAAGAAACATGAAATGAAGGAGTGAAGACTATGGATAAGGCGGCATTCTATAAACTAAGTTACGGCCTGTACGTCGTAAGTTCGAGGAAAGATGATCTCTTCAATGGGCAAATCGCCAATACCACTTTTCAAGTGACATCAGAACCGCCGACTATTGCAGTTGGTATAAATAAGCAAAATCTTACCTATGAGTATATTAAGGCAAGCGGGAAGTTTGCCGTATCCGTCTTATCTAAATTGGCACCTATGCAATTAATCGGTCTCTTAGGCTTTAAATGTGGAAGAGATATCAACAAATTTGAAAATTTAAATATCAGGCTCGGAAAAACCGGTGTTCCCATCGTGTTGGATAACACCATAGCCTACATTGAGGCAGAAGTGGTAAATGAAATGGACTGCGGCAGCCATACGATCTTTATAGGTCAGGTACGGGATTGCGGTATCCTCAATGCTGATGAGGAACCTATGACTTATGCCTATTATCATGAAGTGAAACGCGGCAAGTCCCCGAAGACAGCACCGACCTATCAGGCGTCTGACAATGTCGAAAGTGAAGATAGATATACCTGCTCAGTATGTGGATACGTTTATGATCCGGAGAAAGGAGATCCCGATTCCGGTGTCAAACCGGGAACAAAGTTCACAGATATCCCCGCTGACTGGATGTGTCCTATCTGTGGCGCCGATAAATCGAAGTTCGAAAAAGGAGGATGACGCCGGCTCTCACAGTAGCACGTCATTTCGAAGGAACGAATGGACTGAGAAATCTTGCCCTCCGGAGGCGCAGGGAATTGCTCACTACAGATACGGAACTCAGCGCCATGGCGGCTGCGGCAAACTGCGGGTTGAGGAGAATTCCAAAAAACGGATACAATGCGCCCGCGGCAATGGGTATGCCGATGATGTTATAGATGAAGGCCCAGAAGAGGTTCTGCCTGATTACCCTTACTGTCTCCAGGGAAAGCCTGATGGCCATAGGTACGGAGCGCAGGTCATCCTTAATAAGAGTTATATCGCTCGCTTCCATCGCCACGTCCGTGCCTGCGCCGATGGCAATCCCTATATCCGCCGCCGCCAAAGCGGGTGCATCGTTAATGCCGTCGCCCACCATGGCAACAACCTCGCCCTTTTCGCGCAGTCGTCTTATTTCCGCTGCCTTGTCTCCCGGCAATACCTCCGCCATGACATGATCTATGCCGAGGGCGCCGCCGACGGCTCTCCCGGTATTCATATTGTCTCCCGTGATGAGGGCGACTTTCAATCCCATGTTCTTCAGCGTGTTTACAGTTTCTTTTGCCGATTCCCTGGGTACGTCGGCAAGGCCGATAAGACCAATCGCCTGATTCCCCTCGGCGATGAATACGCATGTCTTCCCTTCCGTGGCGAGAATTCCCTCTTTTTCTGCGAGGCCGTCGAGCCTGATCTCCCTCATTTCCATTAGCCTCTGGTTTCCCAGAAGACAATACCGGCCTTTAATAAACGCCCCGGCTCCGAGACCCGCGAAAGCTTCAAATTTTTCCACTGGAAGAACGGCCATGCGGTCATGGCGTCCCCTTTCTACAATAGCCGCGGCAACGGGGTGTTCCGAGACGGCCTCGATGGACATGGCAATCTGCAGGACTCGGTTCTGTTCATAGCCAGGCGCGGTAAGTATATCCGTTACCTCATGCGCTCCTTTGGTCAGCGTACCGGTCTTGTCAAAGACCACCGTCGTGAGCTTGTAGGCGTTTTCAAGGCTTTCCCCTCCTTTGATCAGGATGCCGTGCTCAGCGCCAAGACCGGTCCCCACCATTATTGCCGTCGGCGTTGCGAGACCCAGGGCGCAGGGGCAGGCGATTACCAGGACGGATGCAAAATTCAATAAAGCCCGGCTGAAAATCGCCTCAGGAACGAAGAAGTACCAGACGATAAATGTAATTATGCCTATGGCAAAGACAACTGGCACAAAGATGGATGCGACCTTGTCGGCCAGTCTCTGGATGGGGGCCTTGGAACCCTGGGCCTCTTCGACAAGGCGAATGATCTGGGCCAGGGCAGTCTCAGCTCCCAGCTTTGTTGCCCTGAAGGTGAAGCTGCCGCTCTTGTTCAGCGTGGCGCCAAACACGTGCTCTCCGCCCTCTTTGATTACAGGCATACTTTCACCGGTAAGCATGGATTCGTCGACGGAAGAGCTGCCGGAAACGACGACACCATCCGTGGGGACCTTTTCTCCCGGCCGGACGACGATCATGTCTCCTTTGGCAATTTCTTCAACGGGAACGTCCTCTTCTTTATCGCCCCTGACTACACGCGCGGTCTTCGGCCTGAGCCCCATCAGTTTCTTGATGGCCGCCGACGTTTTGCCTTTCGCTCCTGCTTCGAGGAGGCGGCCGAGGATTATCAGAGTGACGATCATGGCTGCGCCGTCATAGTAAACATGTGGAGCTATATCGGCGCTTGAAAAAAGCCGTGGGGAAAAAGTGGCCAGAGCTGAGTATAAGTATGCGGACAATGCCCCCACCGCTACGAGCGTATTCATATCTGTCGTCTTTTGCTGGGCTGCCTTCATAGCGCCGATATAAAATCTGCTCCCTACCCAGAAGACGACAGGAGTCGTGAGGAAGAACAGGATAACCAGCATCGTCTGCCTCGGCACGGTTGACAAAAAGGGAAACCAGTGCTGCATAGAGCCAAGGAAAATGATAATGCTTAGGAGAGCGCCAACGACAAATTTGATTTTCAGTTCTTTGACTTCTCTTGCCCTGGCGGCAGTTATGGGGTCAGGACGGGTGTTGTCTGTGATGCCGAGAAAATCGTAGCCCTGATCGGAGACTATTTCCCTGACCGCCTCGATCCCTCCCCATGTTTCGCCATGCTCGATTGTCGCCCTGGCCGTAGCGAGGTTGACAGCCACGTCTGTCACACCGTCAACAGATTTCAATGCCTGCTCCACGCGGCGCACACAGGCGGCGCAGGTCATGCCGCCTACGGAGATTGTCGTTTTAACGGCCGTCTTATCAGGCGATGTCATATCCCGCTTTCCGGATGCGTTCCTTTACTATTTTCATATCTACCGGCTTGACCTCATCGAATGTTGCTTCTGCTTTTTGCAGGTCCACTTTAACGTTACTGATCCCATCTATATCTTTTAAGGCCTTAGTCACGGCCACAACACAGTGATTGCAGGACATACCTTTGATCTTGATGGTTCGCATGATGTCCACCTCCCTTGATTTTCATTCACATGATAAAATGTACAGGTTATTGTCATGTAAATCAAAACTTTTTTGTGGCATGTGATAATTAAGCGGAATCCAAGGTTCTCCTTACGGCATGTTTAAAAAATATGGCAAATTATTCGGGAGCGGCAACAGAGCACATCCCTATCCTTACGGACGTGCCGAGCATATAAATTCTTGACAATGAATAAGCGAGCGGCTATTTTTCCATCAATGATGCAATTTTCACAGTTTTATTCTTAAGTTCTATTTCTATCGAAGCGTTATCGGAGGTGGACCATGAAGAAGAACTATCCTTACGGCAGCGGAATAGTAAAATGGATTACCGCAGATTGGCTTCATGAAAATCTGAAAAAGCAGGAGATTACCATTCTGGATGTGCAGCCGAATATTCATGACTATATAGAGCAGCATATTCCCGGCGCCATTTATCTGAACGAGGGTTTGCTTCGTACGTATATTAACGGGATGCCTGCCAGATATGTGCCTTTGGATACAATCCAGCCTATCCTTCGTTATGCGGGTCTGAAGCAGGGTGTCCCTGCGGTGGTTTATACGGGAACAGGCGCGGCCAAAGGTTGGGGCGATGGTCTGGAACAGACGATGATGGCATACAGCCTGGCGCGTTTCGGTCATGACTGCGTTTATGTCCTTGACGGCGGTCTCGACAAGTGGAAAGGAGAGGGTAAACCCCTGACGAAAGAGTTTCCGAAAACAGTCACTTCCGATTTCACCGTCCGCGTCCAATCGGATTTCTACATACAATACGAAGAATTCAAGGCGGCAAAGGATCGCAAAGATGTCATGGTTCTGGATGCGCGGCCTCCTGATGGTTACGAAGGGCAGTCATACTGGATCAAGCCCGGACACATCCCCGGTGCTGTCAATGTGCCCTGGGCGTCTTTAATGACAGATGCAAATAAGAGTCTTTTAAAATCTGATGAAAAGATATCTGCCATTCTCAAGGCAAACGACGTGCGGCCGGACAAGACCATCATCTGCACGTGCGGTACAGGTCGTGAAGCGACTAATGAATTTATTCTATTCAAGTGGTACTTCAATTATCCCAGCGTCAAGATCTATGAAGGGTCGTTCACCGAATGGACCGCATATCCTGAAAATCCTACTGTAACGGGTAAGAATCCGCGGTAGGCATTTTATATCTCTGATGATATAAGAGAAGCAGATAATAAAATCCGGCGAGTCATATATAATGATAGTTAGATTCTATGGAGCAAGGGGTTCAATACCGGTTTCGGGAAAAGAATATCTGAAGTACGGCGGCAATACCACCTGTCTCGAAATAAGAACGCAAGATGATGAAATAATCATCATTGACGCAGGTTCAGGTATCAGAACTCTCGGCAACAGGCTCATTTCCGAAAATCGCTTCCGGTATACGATGATCTTTACCCATGCCCATTGGGACCATATCATGGGTTTCCCTTTTTTCCAGCCCATATATTTCACAAAGACAGAGATGACCATGTTCGGATGCCCGTTTGCGCAGGCATCCGTAAGAGAGATGATTTCAAAAATCATGGCGCCTCCCAACTTTCCCGTCAAATTTGAAGACATAAGAGCCAATATCATCTACCATGAAGCCTGCGAGGAGCCTTTTAGCATAAACTCAATGTCTATTGCCCCTATCCCACTCAGCCATCCCAATCAAGGCGTGGGGTATAGATTTACGGAAGACGGCAAGAGTTTCGTTTTCCTCACGGACAATGAATTAACTTTTAAACATCCCGGTGGAGTCGATTTCCAGGCTTATTGCGATTTTTCCGCCGGCGCAGACCTTCTTGTGCATGATGCCGAATTCACCGAGGAGGAATATAAGAAGACGAAAACCTGGGGACATTCTGTTTATCGGGATGCCTTAAGGTTAGCCCTGGAAGCGCGTGTCAGGAAATTCGGATTGTTCCACCACAACCAGGAAAGGTCCGACGAGCGCATAGACGAGATAGTAGCGGATTGCCGGAAGATTGCGGGTGGCAGTAATAAAGAACTGGAGTGTTTTGCCGTTTACCAGGGGATGGAAATAAGGCTTTAGACGAGAGTTCATTGAATCGCGGCTCATCTTATTTTCAATAATTTTGATATTTCAGCTCAGCGTTTCTCTTCAGAGTGAATATGTTAGGGGCAATTGCAGGTGATGTTATCGGCTCCGTGTACGAGGCCTATCCCATAATGTATACGGACTTTCCTCTCTTTGGCCGGCATTCGCATTTTACGGACGATACGGTCCTGACAGTGGCAGCAGCCTATTCAATTTTAGAAAAAGTCGATTACGCAACAGCTTTTAAAACCTTCGGGCGAAGGTACCCCGGCGCAGGTTATGGGTCGTCGTTCTATGAATGGATATTTTCGCCGGACGGCAGGCCGTACAACAGCTGGGGCAATGGTTCCGCCATGAGAGTGAGCCCCGTAGGCTTTGCCTTCGATTCCATTGAAGCGGTCCTGGAAGAAGCGGAAAGAAGCGCCTCTGTCACTCACAATCACACTGAAGGAATAAAAGGAGCTCAGGCAACGGCTCTCGCGATTTTTTTTGCCCGTAAGGGCGGGAATAAGGATTTTATAAAAAGCGAGATAGAGAAGCGCTTCGCCTATAACCTTAACCGCACCCTCGACGATATAAAGCCAGAATACCGTTTTGATGTGTCGTGTCAGGGTTCCGTGCCGGAGTCCATAATAGCCTTCCTGGAGTCCAAAGATTTCGAAGACGCCGTAAGAAAAGCAGTATCTCTCGGCGGTGACAGCGACACAATGGCATGTATTGCGGGAGGCATTGCCCATGCATTTTACAGGGAGATACCGGAGAATATTGTTGCGACCGTCAGAGGGAGATTACCAGATGAGTTCCTGAAGATCATAGATAGGTTTGTGGACTTCTACGGCTTATAGAAAATCAAGGACATCATTCGCTGCAGCAATTGGATATTGAAAGGAGGGGATTTTACGTCATGCCGACGAAGGTGAAAATAACTATGGGCAATGTAACGTTAAGGGCCGAGCTCTTCGATACAGCATGTGCAAAAGCAATAGCAGAAAGGCTTCCCATCAAGGCAAGGCCTGACGAATGGGGCGATGAATATTACTTTGGGATACCCGTAAAGGCGTCTCTCGATGAAACGGCAACAACGAAGGTGAAAGTCGGCGATATCGGCTACTGGCCGCCAGGAAGGGCGATGGCCATATTCTTCGGACGGACGCCGATGAGCGCCGGGCCTGACCCTGTTCCCGCAAGCGCGGTCAATCTCGTCGGAACAATCACCGATGACGCAAACGTTCTAAAAGAGGCCAAAGGGGCCACCGAAATAATAATTGAAATGCTACAGGGTGCGTAAGCTGCAGCATCCTGCACCCTGCTGGTAGATACTTCCATGCGAGGAATCGTTCAAATAGCCGGCGTCGCCAACAGAGCAGAAGCCATGATGCTTGTGGAGGCAGGCGTCCATCAGATTGGATTTCCGATTGGACTTACAGTTCATAAGGAGGAGCTGCCCGCAGAGGATGCTGCCCAAATCATCCGTCTCCTGAAGCCGCCTGCATCTGCCGTATTGATTACTTATTTGAACATGGCGGAACAAATTATTGATCTTTGCAAGAAAATAGAAGCCCGCAAGGTGCAGCTTCATGGCGGTATATCTCTTACGGAGATTGCCCGACTCAAATCGCTTGCCCCCGATCTCACTGTTATCAAGAGTCTTATTGTGGAAGATAATAATCTTGCGGAGCTGGAGTCATCCGTTGTGGAGATCGGTCCTCATTGCGACGCATTCATAACAGATACGTATGATCCGGCAACTGGTGCGTGCGGTGCGACGGGCAAGACCCACGACTGGGATATAAGTCGTCGGCTTGTCGACATTTCTCCCAGGCCGGTCATGCTGGCCGGCGGCCTCAATCCGGAGAATGTCCGTAAAGCCATAGCACATGTGCGGCCGGCCGGCGTGGATGCGCATACTGGTGTGGAAGGGCCCGACGGGAGAAAAGATGCCGTCCTCGTCAGAGCATTTGCCAGGGAGGCGCTCGCGGCCTTTTCATCAATCCTCCCTTTGAAAAAGGGCGGCACGGGGGGATTTCAAGTTATCCCTCATATCCATTCACAGCGTTTTCAAAGACTGAGAGAGGGAGTGATACCATGAAACAGTTTACTGTGCGAACCAATGCAAAGACTGAAATGATCGATATCACCGACCGCATCAAAATCCTTCTCAAAGAAAGCGGGATCAAAAGCGGCATCTGCCATGTCTTTGTTCCGCATACCACGGCAGCCGCGACAATAAACGAAAATGCCGATCCCGATGTGCAGCGGGACATAATGATGGAGCTGGAAAAAATTGTTCCTTTCAATGATCACTACCGTCATGCAGAAGGAAACTCTGCGGCCCACATCAAGGCCTCTATTGTGGGGGCTTCAGAAACGGTTTTTGTAGAAAACGGTGAGATCGTCCTGGGCACGTGGCAGTCCATCTTCTTCTGTGAATTTGACGGTCCGCGGTCGCGGCGGGTCATTGTCATGCTGACACCGCTTCAAGCACCGAAATAGTATCTGCAAGGAGAAGCCATGCGCATAAGAGTGACCATTTTAGGATCGGGAACCTGCGTCCCTTCACTGATAAGAAGCTCATTCTCTTTCGTTCTTCAGATCCATGGCAGGTTGCTTCTCTTTGACCTGGGCGCCGGAACTATGAGGCGGCTACTCGAAACCGGGTTCACCCTCTCGCAGGTCTCTCACATTTTTCTTAGCCATCTGCATCCTGATCATACGGGTGAATTTGCTTCCTTCATCTTCGCTACCAAGTATCCCCAGACATATCGCCGCCGCACCCCTTTTCATGTAATCGGTGCGACAGGACTCGATAATTTTTACAAAGGCCTTCATGCCGTATGCGGGGAGTGGATCGAATTAGAACCTGATCTAATGAAGATAATAGAAGTCGATAACCATCAGCATGATCAGTTCGTGGATGATATTTTTTTGGTGGACAGCCTGCCCATGTGTCACATCGAGAGCAGCATCGGCTACCGTGTTACGGCGGCGGCGGGATCGTCCGTAACCTATACTAGCGATACGGATTTTTGTGAAAATGCCATCGCTCTTGCGAGGGATGCAGCTATCCTCATCTGCGAATCCGCTTTTCCCGATGCAATGAAAGTGGAAGGTCACCTCACGCCGTCACGGGCAGGCAGAATCGCTATTGAAGCTGGGGCAAAGAAACTTTTGCTGACGCATTTTTATCCGGAATGCGAATTCGCAGATATCGCGGCTTAGTGCCGGAAGACCTGCGATGGTCCCCTCATCCTTGCCCGCGATCTGATGGTCGTTAATGTTTAATTCGATGAGACTTGGCCTTTTTCAAGGCAAAGGCGATGAAAAAGGCCTTAGTCGAATTGACCCTGAACGAGTGAAATGAGCCGAAGGGTTTTGGTCTTAATTTAATGGCACTTGGCTTCTTTCAGGCTATAATTTTTCAAACGTGGCCTGAAGTTCCTTAATCAAAGCGATCTCCATGTCGATGAAGCGCTCGTCCGTAAGTATGAATTCTACTTCGTAATAAGTCTGGTACTCCACGGCGCTGGTGGTATGCTCGACGACCCGGGTGATGGCGATGTCCCCGAGGCCTTCGTAGTCTTTAGTCCGGGATATTTCCGTCTTGCGGAGTATGAGGAGCATGGCCTTCTTGGCATCTTCGACGGTCTTAAGAACAATATCGATCCCCTCCAGGTTCTTGATGGCCCTGGTGATCTTTTCATCCCTTACCCTGATTTTCATAATCCCCCCGCATCCGGTGTTTGCTTTTCTCGTTGCGCACACTCACCAATTCCAATAGGAGTCTATTAAATTTGAAGCAGAACGTCAACAAAATTGACGCGGGCCGACACCTATTCATAGAGGCAAACAAATGCTGCGCGACCGTGCCGGTCTGGAAGACACAAGCCTAATCAACAATCCTTGTGAAGTCAGGTTACGACGAGAGGGCTGACTGATTGCGTCTTTTTTTCCGCCTGTCGAGAATTTCGGCAAGAATAGGAAGCAGGACTAATCCAAAGGGCAAGACTATTATTATCAAGACCGGCACATGGAGGGAAAAACGCTTCACATATGACTTAAGATCATGAATTTCTTCCTGCGACCAAACGATTCCGGTATTTCTATGTTTCATTAAAAGCCGCATGAAACCACGGACATGCTGGCTTTTCTCAAGTATCACATTCCTGTTTCTTGAAATGAACTTTTTAAAAAATAAATTTATCATCGACGATAAATTCTATCGGTGCGGCACTTATGCATGTCAATGTAATACTTTCCGCAGGAACTGACCAGTAAACGATTCCTCCGCACAGGCAACTTCTTCGGGCGTGCCGGATGAAACTATTCGACCTCCGCCGGGTCCGCCTTCGGGTCCAAGATCAATGATATAGTCGGCACACTTAATTACATCAAGATTGTGTTCTATGACCAGGACTGTATTGCCCATATCTACCAGTCTTACGAGGACATCGAGAAGCTTTTGAATGTCTGCCGTATGAAGACCGATAGTCGGCTCATCAAGGATATAGAGGGTGTTGCTGTTCATGCGCTTTCCCAGCTCCCTCGATAATTTTATGCGCTGGGCTTCTCCTCCGGAAAGGGTTGTCGCCGACTGACCCAATCTGATGTAACTAAGACCGACATCGAAAAGGAGTTGGAGTTTGGATCGTACGGCCGGAATATTATCGAAAAAGGACAGGGCCTGATTTACGGACATGTCGAGGACATCGGCAATGTTTTTGTCTTTATATTTGATTTCCAGAGTATCGCGGTTAAATCTTTTTCCGCGACAGACATCACACGTCACATAGACATCAGGGAGAAAATGCATTTCGATCTTGATAAGGCCGTTTCCCTCGCAGGCCTCACACCGGCCTCCCTTGACATTGAAACTGAAGCGGCCGGGCTTATAGCCTCTGATCCTCGATTCGGGAAGGCCTGTGAAGAGATCCCGAATATGCGAAAAGATTCCTGTATACGTCACGGGATTGGAACGAGGGGTGCGTCCTATGGGCTGCTGGTTCATGATGATGACCCTTTCAATTCCCCCGAGGTCCACGATCCTCTTGATCTTTCCCATGCCGCCCTGATAATTATCGAGTCTTCTGGCCATAGCTTTGTATAATGTTTCAATCACCATGGTGCTTTTCCCGGAACCGGAAACACCCGTCACGGCCGTAAAGAGTCCCACGGGAATCTTGATAACTATGTTTTTCAGGTTGTGCTCACGGGCACCCTCCAGGACAATAAACCTATCGGGCATGGATCTTCTCTTTTGAGGAACTGGGATGGCAAGTTTCCCCGAGAGATACAAGCCTGTCAAGGATTTATCGCATGCGCAGATCTCCTCCGGTGTACCGTGAAAGACAACTTCGCCGCCGTCAAATCCGGCGCCGGGCCCTATGTCGAGAATATAATCGGAAGACATCATCATTGCCGGGTCATGCTCCACAACCAAAACCGTATTGCCCATGTCCCTCAGTCGTTTGAGAGTGGAAATTAGCCTCGCATTATCCCTCTGGTGGAGACCTATCGTCGGTTCATCAAGAACATAAAGGACGCCAACGAGTCCCGATCCAATCTGAGTCGCCAGTCTGATACGCTGTCCCTCGCCGCCGGAAAGGCTGCCGGAAGAACGCTCCAGGCTGAGGTAATCCATGCCTACATCGACAAGGAATTTCAGCCGCTCCTTAATTTCCTTGAGAATTCTTTCGGAGATGATGGCTTCCTGGTTTGACAGAGGCAGCTTTTCGAAGAAAGCAAGGCATTCTTTTATACAAAGCCTGCACACATCATAGATATTCTTGCTTTCCACAGTGACAGCCATGCTCTCTTTCTTCAAACGTGAACCGTGGCAGGTCGGACATTCCTGTAGGTTGATGTACCGCGACAGGTCCATTCTTACGGCATTGGAGTTGGTTTCCTTATAGCGCCGGTCAAGCTGTTTCAGTATCCCCTCAAAAGGCCTGCTGTAAAAAAAGCGTCTGCCCCCTCTATCGAGATAGAATCTGATCATCTCCTTTCCCGAGCCATACAGAAGAACTGTCTGGATCTCCTTCGGCAGTTGATTGAAGGGGCTATTTAGATCGAAACCATAGTGCTGCGACAGGGCGTCCAGCATCTGGTAATGATAAACGGAACTCCGGCCAGACCAGGGGGCGATTGCGCCTTCCCGCACAGAAAGTTCCCGATCGGGCACTACGAGGTTCTCGTCGAAATACATTCTGGTGCCGAGTCCGTCGCAATCAGCACAGGCGCCATAGGGGCTGTTGAAGGAAAAATTCCGGGGAGCCAGCTCCGGCATGCTGATGCCGCATTCGGGGCAAGCATACTTCTCGCTGAAGAGAATCTCGTCGCCTCCCGTAACATCGACGCGAACGAGCCCATCGGAAAGGTGAGTGGCAATTTCCAAGGAATCCCTGAGGCGCCTTCTAATCCCTTCCTTAACAAATAACCTGTCAACTACGACATCGATGTTGTGGCGTTTATTTTTGTCCAGAGCAATATCATCGCCGAGTTCGCGCAGTTCTCCGTCGATGCGCACCCGGACAAAGCCATCTTTCTGCAGCTTCTTCAATTCTTTTTGATATTCCCCTTTTTTGCCCCTGGCGATCGGGGCGAGGATACTGATTTTGGTCTTTTCAGGAAAGGCCAGGATGCTATCAAGCATCATGTCGATAGTCTGTGATCTAATCTCTTTTCCGCATTGATAGCAGTGCGGAACCCCGATCCTGGCGTAAAGGAGGCGGAGGTAGTCGTAGATCTCTGTGACCGTTCCCACGGTCGAACGGGGATTGTGGCTTGCTGTCCTCTGCTCAATCGCTATGGCGGGAGACAATCCCTCGATAGATTCAACATCAGGTTTGTCCATCTGACCGATAAACTGCCTGGCATAGCTGGACAGGGATTCCACGTAGCGTCTCTGTCCTTCAGCATAGATGGTGTCGAAGGCAAGTGATGACTTGCCCGATCCGCTGACCCCGGTTATAATAACAAGTTTATCTCGAGGGATATCGATATTTATATTTTTAAGATTGTGCTGTGAAGCTCCTTTTATTCTTATGTGGCTCATTCCTTAATTAACTCTTCAAAGGTTAAAAAACGTGCCTCTCTTAGTCATTGCCGCCGTTCCTCTTTGCTCAAGACAAAATCGGCAAACATCTCGGAGCACGTTTAACTGCAAAAAGATTGTCGCGCCGCGCACAGCGTAATGATCAGTTTAGCCTCTTTCTTACGATAACGCTATCACTGCGGTTTTATTTCAATGAGGGACTTTTTCCTCAGTTCCTTAATCCACTCTTCGTACTTCTTGTCGGTCTTTTCCTCTTCAAGCTTTGCCTTGATTTCTTCCCGGACGGATTCGATGGGTTTTATGCCCGCGCCTCTTCTGTCGACAGCCTGGATTATGTGCAGACCTACAGGGGATTCGATTACCTTGCTGATCTCATCTTTTTTCAAACTAAAGGCAACGCTTTCAACAGCAGGAAGCATTGATCCCTTTTCAAAAAAACCGAGATCACCAACGGTTGCAGCCGCGGGTTCTCGAGAAAACTGTGCAGCGAGTAAGTCAAATGGCTCTCCGTTTAGCAGACGCTTGTGGATTGCATCCATTTCCTCCCGGAGCTTGGCCTTGGTTTTTACATCAGCGCCCTTGGGAAATAAGACGAGTATCTGTTTGATCTGCACAGCTTCTTTGCCCTCGTAGGCTTCGCGGTTCTTGCGGTAATATTCACCTATCTCTTCATCAGTGACTGCAATCTTGGATTTTATTTCACGCCTGAGCAGTCTCATGCGGAGAAGGTGAGCCTTGACTTCTTTTCTGTGCGCCTCGATGGAGGAGTTCTCTTTCGCAAGCTCATTTATCAGGTCCTCCATCTTCATCTTTCTCCGGGAAAGGAGGTCGTTGATGGTATCGGTGACTTCCTCCTCCTTGATTATAATTTGCGATTTCTTCGCCTCCTGATCAATAATCATGTTGTCGATCAATCTGTTTAACAGTGCCAGCCTGTTTTCTGCTATGACCTTTTCCTTGTCCGATCCCTTATATCCTTCCTCTATCCTTTTCCCGAAAGGTTCAAAAGCGGTATTTAGCTCTGATAAGGTTATAACGTCGCCATTCACAACGGCAACGATTCTATCCATGATTTCCGCCATGGCGGGAACCGATATGAATATGCCAGCCGCGATGATAATATATTTCCATGTAGCCGATATTTTCACTGTCATACCTCGTCAATCTGATTCACTAATCTGGGGGCCTGCAACTTTAAGAAGGTCCCTGTTAATTTTTATTGCCGCCTTTGACCTCAGCGCACCCAGCCACAGCGCATACTCCTGTTCCTCTTTCTGCTTCCTCAGATCGCTAAGGACATGGCCTTTGATAACGTCCCACCCTTTCTTGTCCTTCTTGTCTTTCTCTATGATCTTAAAAATGTGATATCCAAAGGGACTTCTTATGACCGGACCTATTTCTCCCGGTCGCTGCGAAAAGATAGCGGCATCGATTTCTTCCGGCATGAAGCCCTGACTTACAAAACCAAGGTCACCGCCGGCTGCCGCCTCGGGACCAATGGATTCTTCCCGGGCAACCTTACCAAAATCCTCGCCCCTTATCAACCTCTTCAGGACGGCTTCTGCCTTTTCCCGCTCCCTCACAACTATCTGGGCCACGTGCACTCTTTTTTCCGGAGCATACATGCCCTTGTGCTCTCTGTGATATGCCTTACCCTCATCTTCTTTCACTTGAACCTTCGAATTTACCTCCGCTGAAATCAGCTTCTCCAGGATTGTCCGTTTTCGCAGTTCCTCCTTCCATTGGCCATAATTGACTTTTCGCGTCGCCAGGGCCTTGTCAAAACCATCTTTCAATGAATAGCTTTCTCCAATATCTTCAATCTTCTTCGCCAATTCTGCATCGCTGACGGATATTGACAGCTCCTTGGCGCGGAACAGCATGACCTTTTCATCAATCAAGATATTCAAAACCTCCTCTTTGAGGCGGTCATAGTCTTCCGGGGTTAAAGATGATCTGTCCAGTAATGAATTCGCATCTCTGGCAAATCTATCATTAAACTCACTGATCGAGATTACCATGCCGTTCACAGTTGCCAACGGTTTTGACGTACCATTACCCAAGCAACCGCATGTGGTGCAAATTAGTACGGCTGAGAGAAGACAAAGTATGATGTTGCCAACGGGGAACACATGCTTCTCTGCGTCAAACTTAACCTTCAGACAGAAAGGAAAAAAGAAGTTGTGCACGACGGCTGATATTATTTTCAACAAAAGATTCATCAATTGACCAGCAGCTTCAGCAGCGCCTTTGCCTGCTTTGTAATATCGCCCGCCCTGAGATCCGGCATGAAGACGCTGAGTTTGAAATCAGGTGTCAGCTTTATCCCTTCCATCTTCTTCCGAGCGAGTTCGACGATCCGCGACGGATTCACAGGGCTTTCCCGACTAAAATCGATCAGCATATTTTTCCCATCGTATACCATCTTCTTCCCTTTGACAACTGCCAGGAGGTTCCTGATGCCTATCACTTCAAAAAGATTTTTCAACTCAGGCGGCACATAACCATAGCAGTCTACAATCTCCTCTCTGATCTTTTCTATGTCTTCATCTCGCGAGGCAATGGATAATCTCTTGTAAGTGACCAGCCTGCGGTGGACGTCGGGCATATAGTCCTCGGGTATGAATGCAGGCAGGCCCAAATGTATTTCCGGTTTTGCCTCTTCGACGGGTCTTTCTTCTCCCTTGATCTCCCTGATGGTCTGCTCCATTAATTCTGTATACAATTCATACCCTACAGCCGCAATCTGTCCTGATTGAGATGTCCCGAGAATGTTCCCGGCCCCTCGTATTTCTAGGTCATTGGAGGCAAGACGGAAACCGGAACCAGGTTCGGTAAAGTCCATTATAACACGGAGCCGCCTCTGAGTGTCCCGCGATAACATCGCCCCCTTCGGTACCAGGAGGCAGGCATAAGCCTCTTCTTTAGACCGCCCGACCCTTCCTCTGATCTGATACAGCTGTGCCAGTCCGAACCGGTCGGCCCGGTTAATAATTATCGTATTTGCTGCGGGAATATCTAAACCGGACGCTATAATGGAGGTGCAGACCAAGCAATTGTAATCCCCTCGGATAAATTTTGCCATCGTATCCTCAATATCGGCGCCCTTCATCCGGCCGTGGACAACCCCGATCCTGGCTTCAGGAACAAGTTTTTCAACCAGCCTAGCCATAGTGTATATGGATTGCACCCTGTCATGGAGAAAAAATACCTGGCCGTTTCTGTTGATTTCCTGCCGGATGGAGTCTCTTATTATGTCCTCGCTGAATTCAAATACAGAGGTCTTTATGGGAAGCCTGTCTTCCGGAGCGGTATTGATGATGGACAAATCGCGGATGCCGACGAGTGAAAGATGCAAAGTCCTCGGTATAGGTGTCGCCGTCAGGGTGAGGACGTCCACAAGGGTCCTGAGCTTCTTGAGCTTCTCCTTATGGGTTACGCCAAAACGCTGTTCCTCATCTATAATCACAAGTCCCAGATCCTTGAACAAGATATCCTTCTGCAGCAGGCGATGAGTCCCGATGACGACATCCACGATCCCCCTGTTTAGTTCGTCCACAATTTCCCGTTGCTCCTTCTTTGTCTTCAAACGGTTCAGGACTTCAACGCGAACCGGATAGTCTTTCAACCTCCGCGAAAATGTCTGGAAGTGCTGTTCTGCAAGTATCGTCGTAGGGACCAGAATGGCCACCTGTTTCCCTTCCATGGCCGCCCGGAAAGACGCCCTTAAGGCAACTTCGGTCTTCCCGAATCCCGCGTCGCCGCAAACCAGCCTGTCCATGGGCTTTTCATGGCCCATGTCAAAGAGGACGTCCTCGATAGATCTGGACTGATCGGGCGTTTCCTCGTATTCAAAGGTGGAACAGAATTCATCGTATATCCTGTCGGGGGCGGAGAAGGCATGGCCGTCCATAACCTCCCTGGCGGCGTATATGGAAACCAGTTCTTCCGCAACTTCGCGGACAGACTTTTTGACCTTTTCTTTCACCGCTTCCCACGAAGAACCGCCAAGCTTGTCGATTCTCGGCGTGACGCCTTCGGGGCCGATATATCGCTGGATCTGATCAAGTCGGTCTATCGGTATATAAAGTTTGTCGCAATCCAGATATTCAAGTAGGAGAAAGTCGTTCTCGATTTCAGTGATGACGAGCTTCTGAAGCCCCCGGTACAAACCGATGCCGTGGTCCGTGTGGACTGCATAATCCCCCTCTTTCAGATCTCCGAATGACTTTAGGAAGTACCCTTCCCTGGCAGGTCTCGCCCGCCTTCGTGGTATCTTCTTGCCGAATATTTCCTCTTCCGTAATCACAATCAGTTTCAGATCGGGCAGACGGAAGCCTCCCGTCAATTTCCCCTCTCTGATGACGAGGAGCCCGTTGCGTCTGTGCTCTTCGACGTCGGCTGCGAAAGATACCTTTGACCTGGTGACGGGCAGGCTGTACTGTTCCAGGAGATGATCCAAACGCTCCACCTCTTCCTGTCCCGTTCCTAAGAATTGCACCAGATACCCTTCATGAAGCCACTCTCTTATCTTATCCGCGAGGGGCTTGAGTAATCCGTCTCCCTCATGCGGTCTCGGTGATGCAGGAAGTGGCCGCCAATCCGTGTCTGTACGAATTTCTATATTTGAAGAAGCGGCATCATTTTCAGCATGACGCGAATCCATGAAATGGAGATCTTCGAGCAATAGTTTTTGAAAATTATCAGATTGCCTGAGAATAGCTTCTTCCGTGAGATAAAAAGATTCCTTCTCCAAATGGAATTTATCCCCGCTGCGCGCCTTGAGTAAGAAACGATCGATTGAGTTTTCAATATCCTCCTGTGCCTTTTCGACTGCTGGCAGATAATCGAGAATAAGGATGGAGTTCTCAGGTGCGAAATCAAATAAGGTGCCCAGCGCACCGGAGGGACATTCTTCTCCCGCCTTTGTTGGAGTCTTAGAGGAAATCCCGCCCGCTGCCTTCTCCAATGATTCGTAAAAGAGAGGCAGATACATGGGATTCACCGAAGAGATAAGGCCATTTTCCAGCATCCCGATAAGGTTGGTCTTCACCATCCGGGGAAGTTCCAGTTCGAGAGCCCTGTACTTGATATTTTCTACGGCCTGCTGTCTTCTCTCTTCGGAGAGGATCACTTCTCTTGCCGGGGTCAGTGTAAAATCTACCAATTCACCGGTAGATCTCTGGGACGCGGGGTCATACTCCCTGATTGACTCCAGTTCGTCCCCAATGAATTCCATCCTTATCGGCCAGAGAGCCGTAGGAGGAAAGATATCTACGACATGGCCCCGCAAACTGAATTGGCCCTTTTCATCCACAAGTGTTACCCTCTTGTAGCCCCCCTGTGATAAATTTTTAACTAGATTATCCCTGTCTATCGTGTCTCCGATGGAAATTGTTTCAATATAGGCCTCGAGGACTTTTCGGGGTATGACCTTTTGCATCAGGGCCTTGATCGGCACTACGACTACAGACTGCTTTCCCGTGATGAAGCTGCAGAGGATCTCCACGCGGGACAATTCTACATCATTCTGAAAAGCCAGCATGTCCGTGGAAAAAAAATCCCACGCCGGGTACAGGAAGGCGTTGTTTTCGCCGTTGAGGAAAAAGGAAATATCTTGGTGGATATCCTTGGCTTCCTTCTCCGTGGCGGCGATTACGATCAGCGTCCTGTTAATTTGTCTGGAGATAAGCGAAAGGAGAAAGGATTTTGCTGAACCTTGAATACCGCTGACAGTCAGTTTTTTTTCTCCCTTCCTTATCCCGTCAAGCAGGGCGGCAAGGGGAGGACTGTCCAAGGTTTTTTCTTTATTAATAATTTTTCTCACGTACAAAATCTCTACGATCCCATTTCAGCAGAGGGTAAAACTGCAGGATCAAAATTCACTCATATAATATGCACCCACTTGAGAAATGGCAAGCATCCACCTCGGAAGCTTGCGGGCCAAAAATCTCACCTATATCATACACATATTTTATACAAGGACAAAGATGCTCACCTTAGTTGTTGACAAGGGGGGGCATTTGGGATAGCTATTTTAAAGAACCACTATAGGATGAGGGCTTTGAAAATCTCCCCTCTGTCATTACGACGGAAGGGAGAAATATTATAAGCCGATGAAAATTTGCAGGATTGCACATGCGCGGACTTTCCGCATTGCTTGATGCTGCGGCACAACTTCGCGGGAGGTCAGGATTCTTTTCGATATCAGACAATGATCAGCGTTGAAGATGCTTTGCATAAGATTCTTGAGGAAATTATTCCCTTAGGACAGGAGAAGGTCAACATCCTGGATTCCTTGGGAAGGGTGATCGGCGAAGATATATACGCGACCAGAAACATTCCACCCAAGGATAACTCAGCGATGGATGGATATGCCGTACGCTGGGAAGATACCCGTGGCGCCTCGAGAGAGAAACCCGTCGTTCTCAATGTCATCGAGGATATACCCGCCGGAGCTATTCCCAAAGAAGACGTCGGGAGGGGCGAGTCATCAAGGATCATGACCGGCGCGCCTGTTCCCGATGGCGCCAATTCCGTTGTGAGAGTGGAAGATACGGCGAAGCAAGGGCGGAGAGTCAAGGTCTTCGTACAGGCCCAAAAGGGTCGGGATATCAGGCTCGCAGGCGAAGATGTAAGAGACGGGGAACTCGTCATTTCTCGAGGCGATGTCATCAGACCGGCGGAAATCGGCATGCTCGCGTCGCTGGGCCGCTCCATTATAATGGTATACCAGAAACCCGTAGTTGCCGTCGTGGCGACAGGAGACGAACTGGTTGATATTGATGAAAACCCGAACCCATGGCAGATAGTGAGCAGCAACAGCTATTCCCTTGCCGCCCAGATTATTGACTGTGGCGGGATTCCCCTTCAGATAGGCATAGCGAAAGATACGAGAGATGACCTTGTCTCGAAATTCAAAGCCGCCCTACGGGCTGATATAATTGTTTCATCGGGAGGCGTATCGGTAGGAGACTATGATCTCGTCAAGGATGTCATGAAGGAAGTGGGGAACAAGATGCAATTCTGGAAGGTTGCCATGAGACCCGGAAGACCTCTTGCCTTTGGTTCCATGGGCGGCGTTCCGATGTTCGGGCTTCCCGGCAATCCCGTATCATCGATGGTTGCCTTTGAACAGTTTATCAGGCCGTCAATTCTTAAGATGATGGGCCATAAGAATCTGTTCAGGAGAATTGTCAAAGCAACGATCCGTGAAGACATCACAAAAAAGAAAGGGACGAAGCAGTTCATAAGAGCCAGCATTGAATATAGAAAAGGAAAAATTACAGTCGTATCTACGGGAGATCAGGGTTCCGGCATACTGAAATCAATGGTCAGGGCAAATGGTCTAATCATTCTGCCGGAGAATTCCACATCCGCCAAAAAGGGCGATGAGGTAGCCATTCAATTGATTGACGGATCTCTCGAACAGACACTTAAGCCTCAGTATCCGTAACCGTGCGGAAGTGCCAAGGTCACTGGTGGGCCTCCTGGACTTCAAATCCAGTGTGGGGCGCTAGAACCGTCCCAGGTGGGTTCGATTCCCATGCACTTCCGCCAATAATTTCAACAGGTTATAAAAATCACCCTCAAAGCACATCTTCAAATTTCCTTTTCACAGACCTTGATTGTGATGGAATTGTGATGCTTTTGGGGTTTTCTGTGAAGCAACCTGCTTTCTCTCATAGATCCTAGCCATCTTTTCAGCTGCATTCCGGAGATCATCTTCATTGGTAATATTGTACCGGTCAAAAACGCTTCTAGTCTTATGTCCAGAAATCTTCATTGTGACCGTGTCAGGAATTCCCGCTCTCGACATATTGCGGACCGCAGTCCTTCTATTATCATGAAGCAGCTTTCCTTCTAGCCCCACCTTCTTACATGCACTATGCCATGCAGCCTGATAGTTCCTGATTTGATGACCTTCTCTGAAGCATACATAAGGACATTTCGGATAATGATTGTCCCTTAGCTTTTTTTGGCCCAGGATTGCCTCATAAAGTTCGCCGGCAAGAAAGATAATCCTTGCCTGATCATTCTTGGTTGTTCCGGCCCGTAGAATTATTTTTTTCTCAAAGACATTGGTCCGATCCCATGTCAAGTTGAGAATCTCCTGTTTTCTCATCCCGGTAAAATGAGCGATTGTAAGGACAGGCTTTAAATGATCTGGCAAGGCATCCCGTAAACGAACATACTCTTCATATTCAAAGAAACCTTCCCTAGGTGGTGACTCCTTCAGTTTATGCACAAAAGGCGGATTAACGACCTTAGGGGGCGTATGTCTTACACCCAATGAAAACATTCTTCTTAACGCCGACAGTTCTCTATTTATCGTGCCGTTGCTGGCCTTTTCTTCCTTCCTTAAAATTACATAGCTTTCTATAAGGCTTGATGTAATGTCCGTGATCCTCATGCCACTAAAGAAAGAACAAAGGTGCTTCAAACTCCATTCGGCACGATCTAAAGATTTACGGCTGTTAAGCTTATAATCGTTTACAAGATCCATCTTCAGGTCTTCAAATGACACCTTGTCATAATCCAACCCGTAATGCCTTCCTCCGGCAAATTCACCTTTCAGTTTGTCAAAGATCCTTTGGGCTAGTTTCTTGTCCGTCGTTTCCGTTGAACGCCGGATCTGTTGCCCGTTGTAGTTGAAACTCATCCACCAGACAGAGCCTCTTCTATATAACCCCATGGTCGACCTCCTTTCCGAGGCCCTTGATCCGGTCTGATTTCCCGTAGCATGGAGTATATTCTTTCTCCTTAACCTGGTCAATAGTCGTCTTGATGATTCTGTCGATGCCCCGAGTAGGACCCTTTCTTTGCCTCCCACCTCTGTGTGCCTCGGCAGGGATGTTGGCGTTATCTTTCTTGTCCGCCTTATTCTCCTCCATCCAAGTGTCGATCTCCTCCTTCTTAAACCGGATGAGACGGCCCACCCGATAGTGAGGAATTTTGCCGCATCCAACCAAGGCATAAAGTGTCTTAGTTTTTATAGAGAGGTATTTCGAGATATGGCGAATCGTCAAATACCCAATCTCTTCCGCGATCATTATAATTGATCCTTCATTACTTGGACTGCAGTTAATTCTAATCCTACTTTTCCACTTATTTCTCCCCAAGTCCGTTGTATTCTTTGAGCGCACGCCGGACAGCCTCCCGAGATATTTTCGTGATATCACCCGGATGCTGGGTTGATTTACCTCTATATTACTTCTCAAATGGCGGGATTTTAAAAAAATTTAGATATTTTACTTCCTCGAATGCTTTTTTTACTTTTTTTGACGGTTATCACAAAATAATCGGCCTCGATGTCAGGTTGAAACCTGCAATTTATGGAAGGCTGTTTTTCGGATGGCAGAGGGTGTTTATAACTTCCTGTAATCGTTAAAATTGCATTATGGCGATGAGTGCATGATTAGAACTGATAATCATTGATCATGATAAATTAGTTTTGCGGCACATTTGATGGTGCCTGGACAAATTTCCCATATATTACCAACTTGGCTTTTGGTCTTTATTGTCACAAAATACCTACTGGCAAAAGTTCAATAATGTTTGATTTTATAACACATTTATTTCTTTTCATTTTTTTTGGATTAATATAGGATTGCACAAAATATGGGGAAATATCAACTTGGTATATTAATTGTTGTACGAGAAAATGGGCATATAAAAAAGGAGGAGCATAATGAAAATATTTTCACTAATACTTAGCATGACACTATTATGTCTGTTGTCTATTTCTTCTTTGAGTTACTCAGCAGAAAATTATCCTTATAATATCGAAAAAGTGAATAAGGTAGTAAACGAAGTGTTAGGCTCTTTTCCCAATTATGCTTATAAGGCGGTAAAGGGTGTAAGATATTGGGCGATAACAATGACCGGACAAGGTGCTGTTGAATACGAACTAACAGCTGTTGGTAATAATGAGACACGTGTCGAGATTAAAGGATCAACTGTAGCTAACCCCCGCCCTGACCCTTCATTTATAACTCAAGTTCAAAATACTATAGATGACAAAATTCAAAAATTGGATATGGGAAAATACATAGAAGGCTGTAAAGATAGATGCAATGACTTATTAAAAAAGGAACAGCTTAGACAAGGATTAACTTTAGACGAATGTGTTAAAAATCTATGCAAGTAAAATATCAATAAGTGCCACGTAATCAACTGTGTATGATACGATGGAAAAGGATAAACTCCAACTTTAGCAGTTTCTTTTCCACCAATAACGTTGATTGAGAAATAAATAGCGTACAACAAATCAATCAAGGCGACGGGGAATAGCATCGGTGGTTTTGTAAAGGCTATTGGCCCCCCGCGCCTTATTTCGCCGCTAGGCAACAAAACTCGGAGAGAGACCATGCCGAACAGTATTGAGCCTGTTCCCTTTTCCTCCGACCAAGGTGGAATCCCATGGAACAATTAACCTACAAATGCCACCAAGAAAATCTCAAACGTCTGAGATTAACCAGAGCTGTGAGTTTAATTCTTGTTGGTATCCTCTTATGGTTAATAACCATGATGCTTATACCTTGTGTATCATCTGCAAGCAAGGATACTGTTAATTCTCAAACGCAATTCATTCACAAAAATAATGTAGACGTTAATTTTAAAATATCTCAGTTTGATAAAACTCCCCAAAAGGTTAATAGCGCTGATAAGTTAACACCATGGTGGATAACAAAGAGAATCTTGCTAACCCTCTTCATCGGTATAATCGGTTTAATTTTTTTTATAATATGTGAAAAATATAGTATCGAGATTCTGGCGCCGCTTGGCATTTTATCTCTTTGTTTAGCATTTATGGTAGGACGGTATTATATTCAAGAATATCAAGAGACTTGCTATGAAACACCCTTCGAGGTGGATCAAAGAAATTGGAATCTTGCAAAAAGAATTAATACACCCAAAGCTTATTTCACATACTTAAATTTATATGAAGACAAAAGGGAGCTTGTCTTAGAACAAATCCAGAATCTCACAGAAAAGAAGAAAATAAATATAATTATTCAATACCCTGATAAGTTAGGAAAAGAATTAGAAAAAGATATTCCCCACTGGTATCTCAAATTAAAACTGCTGTTAATGAGGTGGTCTCTTGTGTCAGGCATTGAAAATATTACAGTGAAGTTAGATATGGATGGTCATAGGTTGGGTGCAAATTATTATCAACCAACCATATTTAATAAGGATGTGATTAAAAAAGACACTGAATTCATTGAAACAGGGGCAATTTTATTTGGAGAAATATCGGTTATTAATAAATATAACAATGTCGTTTTAATAAGCAAGAAATTTGAAAAACGGGTTGAACCGGTAGAAAGTTATCATTATGAATATAATTCAAGATCACGTAAGGTAACAACTAGTACATTTCCAGAACATGTATTCTTAGTACCGTATAATGAGATGAGCAGTGTATGCGCTAAGTTACTTGTGGATGTTCAAAAAAAAGAAGCTAAAGGAGACAAAGGGTCTATTTAAATTATCACATGAATAAAAATGCTTAACAAGATCAATCCAGCCGATCACTGCGCTCCGGCTGATTTTTTCGTTAGGCTTATGAAAGGAGGAAAATAAATGTCATTTTGGCGCAGATTCTTTGGTAAAAATGGCCAAAAGGCTTACCAACCATCAGCCAATGACGAGGTGGAAAAGGTCGCAAGACGAATCACAGGAAAGAGTATTGACATGATAGTGAAATATTCCGAACTTGATAATTTCGTAAGTCCGGTGATACTTAACTTGTGTGTGCTTCGACGCATTCCTTCTGATCTGTCCCAGGTTATCAAGGCTGTTTGTCCGACCTGCGGAGTGAAAATCAGCACCGAATGGCTTGCATTGGCCTCTGCACGTGAAGTGCCTGTGGAGGGTCTCGGACCCCAGCGCTGTCACAAATGTGGAGCCGATCATTTTAAGGCGATATTTCTTGATATCACTGCGGAAGAAATCGTCCGTCTCGGCAGGGACCAATTCTTTTCTAAGTTGTCAGCTCTGTCATGATATGGAAAACAAAGCGGTTGGCCCTTGACACTGGACAAGAAGTAATAATTAATAATTGCCTAACCCGTCAATACAAAGGAAAATACTTATGCTAAAGAAATTCCTAAGTCGTTTTCTTGATTCAAAGCGCAAAGAGCCTACTGTTGAAGAAGTTGTAGCCCACGTTGAAAAGGGCGGTAGTTTCATGCGTGTCGTCCCTCCACAAGAGGAAGCCTTGCGTGCCAATGCAGAGTCACTGATGGAGCAGGCGTCCCAGCATATGCAACAGAAGCAATACGAAAATGCTGCTGATATCCTTAGTGAAGTCCTTCGCGTGTTTCCGAACCACTTCGGCGCCTACATAAATCGAGGCAACGCGTACAACCTCTCGGGTGCCTCAGAAAAAGCGATTGAAGATTATAGAAGAGCAATAGCGATTAACCCGAGCTATTACTTGGCCCATGTAAATCTTGCTTCTGTTTTTGTTTCCCTCGGAAGAAAAGAAGATGCTCTGAAGCTTTATAAAGATGTCTTGTCGATGATTCCACCCAATAGAGAGAATGATATAAAAGAGATTAACAGACTGATAGACGACTTGCATAAATATGACCGAACGGGAACATAGGTAACAGATTGTTCTCAGTACATGGGTAACACTTTTATATGAAAGCCTAACAAAATCAATCCAGCCGATAGCTGCGCTCCGGCTGATCTTCTTGTTAGGCAGAAGCAAGGAGGTATCCAATGGGTTCCCATAGAATTTCATTTTGGAGAGAGAAGCATCCAGGCATGTTGGACTATCAACTAGCCGAGCAATTGTCAGCTATAGAACCTAGGGAGGGTGCCATCATTGTTAGATACAAGTCGGGAACTGGTGGAGTGTACGACCAGTTTGGATCATGCGCTGACGATGAGAAGCTTCTATCGTATTTTTCAAGCCAATACTGTCATGATACAGAGATCCTGTATGTGCATCCTCTTGTGCCGTTGGATAAAGTCCCATCTGGTCTGAAAATTTCCGATGAAGCCCCCACTGACTCGCGTGTTTTCAAATTGAAACAATCAGAGGAAGCAAAACGAAAGGCTCTCGAAGAAGTTAAAGAAAAAAAGAGAAAACAATGGACTATTCAGGAAATTATTTTATTGGGTTTACCAATAGGAATTATCCTCCAATTGACGGCAATAATTTGGAGCTTGTTTGTTGATCTCCGGTTCTCTACGCTAGGGCTTGTCCTTTTATCTTTTCTCTCGATCGTACCATTTATCAATCTCGTTGCCGCGTTTATCATGTTCTTCAGCTATGCCAATGCGCTGAACTTTGACTTCTCTGACCCGCTCAATTTTCATATTTACGGTTGCATGATTGTTAGTATTTCCTTTACTTTAGCAATTGTGTTGGGCATGAATGACAAATAACAATAGTGGCAGATGCTAGATGAAGAAAAACGAAGATTGAAAAAACATAAGGATAGCTCGCATTCACAGTCACCGTCACTCTTCATACCAGTTTGCAATGTGAGAACAACCGTTGAACTTCCTCATGAGACATTTTGAGAATCAATCATACATAGGCCATTCTTCATTTAAAAAATGGCAAATAGTTCTTCACTAAGAAAAGGTCGGTGAAAGTATTATGCGTGAGTTCAAAGAGATGATGCCTAGTAAACCGACATTAGGTGCCTTCTTCGACATTGATAAATTAACTCACAAATATGATACCGCTTCCTATGGTTTTGTGGGTTGGAAAATCATTTGGGGCGCTATAAACGTTCAAAATCTGAGAGGTACCACCTATCTGTTTGATGGTGATACAGAGCGAACCCTTAATCGGTATGAAAGAGTCTGGTGCGTCGCATTTCAATCGGACAAAAGGGACAACCTATCTTACATTTGTTCATCTCTCGAAAACAGTTTCGAGTTTACAGGCGTTGCAGCACCAACTATGTTTAAAAAAGACAGATCCGTCACTTCAGAACCGCTGTCAGGGTCGGGGTGTATAATGTCTAAAGGCAGATGGGAAGGTAAGACTGTGTATGACTCTTACAGAGCCCTCGATTCTTTGGGCCTTGTCCCCATAAAACAATGGTGGCAATTCTGGTAATGAGAAATTACAGTTTGCGACTAACCAATAGGCGTAAATCTTTGACACCGGGGAATATTAAAGAGGCCTAACAACCGCATCAACTCGGACTGGCAATTCCGCTACGCTTTATTGCCAGCCGGTTATGCGGGGCGTTATGCAAAGGGAGGGCACATGTGGCCATTCACAAAGAAGGCGAAAGCTATTGCTTCGGCTCAGACGTCAATCAAGCACGAAGGAGTGGAGAAAAGTGGTAACAAGCCAAACACTCCCGTGGTTTATTGCTTTTTTGCATGTGCAAAAGGCGGCGGATATGACGAATTAGGGATTCATAGGTTGCTCGACTCCGATAAGAACGTCTGTGATTGGACGAAGGCAATGCATGACAAGTATCCAGATGCTGATATTGTAATGTTCGACACAAATGAGTGGGATGCACCACAATTGAATGTTCGATCTCTGGAGGGCGAGTTGCCATCAGTAGGGGTGAATTTCTCCGTCAGGGAGGCTGTCAAGAAAACCTTGCTGGCCCGCGGCGTTCAGCCTCACGTAATTGAGAAGTGTTTTGAGGCTGATAATCAAAGAAGATTTCATTCCAGCAAGAGTGGGATGGTCGTATGGGAGTTCAAGTATCCTAACGTTGATGCACAAGGGAAGGCAATGATCACGCTTGATCCAAAATCACACTTAAGTGGATTGGCACAGCAGCTCATTTCTCAAAATATCGACGAACGCGATAAAGCTGTAAATCGAACGCGCGAACTTGCTCGCTCGGGTAAGCGCACAGGATTATATGCTTTGGAGGAGGCAATCAGTTACATGCATGGCGGCGAGGATGTTGAGTACTATCGACTGCACGCCTCACATGAGTCTATTGAGGCACCTTTTGATGCTGCGCCAACCGAATTGGAGTCCCTCGCTCGACAGAAGCTCCTTTGGAAAACTTCTCCCAAGAAGGTTCAAATGCTGTTTGAGGTAGCTGTGATGATGATGGATCCACTTCTCCTGCTTGACCGGATTCGCCTCTACGGCGGCGATGATCAAGCCATGGCTATACAACTCTTGGGAACGCATATTATCATACAAGACACTTTGGCTGCTCGTGGCGTCAAATGAGGGGTCGAGAGAATGTCTTAAATCGTGGGATATCAACATGAAGAAGAACTTGCATAACAATGCGCTGAAGAGGGACGCTGCAAGAAGCCGCCGCGCCCCTTAGCTTTAACGTTATGTGCATAAGAAATTGAGCATAATCGGAAAGGAGAGGAAGGTGGGCATATTTGACTTTTTTCGGAAAAAAAGCGTAAACAGCAGAGGCGAAGAAATAAAAGTAACTTATTTCCGTTATCCTGTAGATCGTCAGTCTGTCGAAACTTGCTCTGACAAAGAAATTATATCTATTAAAGACTATGTGAAGAATATAACCACAGTTTCTATTGCCAAACAACGCCTCAATCGTTTTAAATTAACTATTAATGGATATGGTGGTGATACCAGAGAACTTTATGAAATACCCGAGGTATGTGTCTGGGCACGTGATTGTTTTCAAAAAATCCCATATTTAATTTACTTCCTTGATCATGCTTCAACATATCCATTTGTTTCATGGTTACTCGGCCCAATTAGTAAGACCGAAGCGTTTTCAAAGGAATTTGAAAGCACATTTTCTGATAAACTTACTGAGGTTATGATTAGTTGCAGTTATGCTGCATCAGAATATATTATAACTTTAGGTGGGAATGATAATTTGTTTTTGCTTTTCAGTTCACAAAGAACAGCAAGCTAGCAGATTGCGACGTTACATCTTTCGCAAAAAGAAACGCAGGATTAATTTTGACAATACGGCGAAGGCAAGGAGGAGAAAAGAATTGCTCATTTCTCAGAGGTATGGAACAGGAACAACAACTTGATACTGCAAAACGTTTTACCCAGGGTAATAGTGGTGTGATATTTAAACAATCTGTTGAAAATGTTCAAAGGGATGCTACTGATGTGTTGTTGAAATGGGGTTTTAAGATTGAGAAAGGAACTGAGCCCAATGTGGAAGGATTTAGATCGTTCAAGGATATAAAGTCTTGTGGACCGAGAGTTATAGTTTACATAGCGCCTGAGTCACTATCGCCGGAGAGGACGCGTGTTCTCGTGTCTAGAGTTAACGTATTTTATGGCTCAGATGATCGACAACGCTGGCAGGATATTATTTTTGTTGAGATGGAGAAGATATTAGGCAAAACGGAGCGAATGAAGCGATAAAACAATAAGAATATACTTGCGAACAAACAATGGGGATTCATGGTTGGCAAGTATTGCCTTCATCCTGGCTGGGAGGCCAGCGTAAAAGTGGACCCACTTCCGAGAGTTTTTGGAGGCGGAACCGGCGAAGCTTAGCCCCATAGAATGGAGCGTAGCGGAGATCACTGGCGTCTTGGAGAACCTAGGCTCTTTAGGTATGTATGACGCAAACAGATTGCATGAAATGCAAACCTTAACATTTGAATTTGTGATGCGCGGTAAGCGCTATAAACCTTTTAATTATAATGATGCTTAACGAAGCAATCCAGCGGCTCGCCGAAAAATCCGGCTCCCGCTGATACCCACCGTTAGGTAGTCTGAATAGGTTGAATTGGAGGCACTATGCAAAGAGCTGGCCCACCTCCGCGAGGTTCCGTGGCGCTGATCACAACAGAGCGCTTTCGGACAGATCACAATGATCATCTGCGGACATTCGTGTACGGCAATCTGTACACTGTGTCCAAACTGTTCAAGGTGAGTGTGACGGGGGGCACATATAAGCATCTTGTCAAGATCATTGAGCGAAATCCCGACGATAAGGAAATGGATCTGATTGAGCAGGATACCAGGATACGCTGGAGTTCAAAGATTGACATCAATCATTGGCGGAAGGTCGTGCTGAGTGGCCTCGACAAGAAGAAGCCGGGCATCAGGGGAATGATCGAAGTGGGCTATTCGCTTGTGGAAGGTAAGCTTGGCGGAATTCTTCATTTCGTTGACTGGAGTGATATGAATGCGAAGGCTGACACCGCGGTTCTGTGGCGAGAGGCGAACGTCCACAACATCCCGATCGCGCTAGACACCTACACGGCAGAAACCTTTGTGCAAAAGTGGTGCGAGCGTTTCAACGATCCGTCAAATGCCCAAGAGATGCTTGAAGTTACGAGTCAGAAATCCAGCCGGCCACTTCGCGGTATCAAACGTTGCAGCAATGTTGTGGCATTGATTGCCCATGACAATAAGAAACTCGACCTGTGCCGGTTCGCCGTTGAGAATTCAGATAAGCTGTTCAAATACGACTGGATTCTGGCGACAGGCACGACAGGTAGGTGGCTCAACGACTTCATGGCGGCAATGGGCCATACCAAAAAGGAACTTAAAAAAATCCGACCAGGGAATTCTGGACCTTATGGAGGCGACGTTCAGATCGCTTATGCTGTGACTACTGGGTTGTGCCAGACCGTTTTCTTTTTTCAGGACCCGCAGGTCAGCCATCCACATGACGCGGATATTCGCTTATTTGAGCAGGCGACGGTGTCTGTGGTGCCGCGCGCTCGGCTAGCGACGAATACCGCGGCCGCAAGACTATTGTTGGGTACATGACAGTTAGCAGTTCACCTAACCCGCAAATCCAACGGACGGCTTTCAGCCGCCGCTGATCGGCACGTTAGGCACTCAGTGTAAAAGGAGTTTTGATGGAAACCGTTGGTCCTTTTTCGCCATTTATCTTTTTGGCAGTGGTATTTCTGTGTGGCGCATTTTGTTACTATGTCTATAAAGGATATAGAGGCAAGGAGCACGCAAATACAAAGTTAAAACTGGAATCTAAATTATGCAAAGTTATCCTGAGAACAGGGAAAATAGTCGATTATTGTGAAAATGATGTATCAATAACCACTAAGTATCTGATAAAAGATATTTTCGTAGAAACTAACCCCATAATCTACCAGATTGTCACACACTATTTTTTTTGTTTTTTAATTTTATTTGTCTTAATTATATTTTGCCTTGAGTTTTTAATTCTAAATCCAACAGACATAGTGAAGCATTTTGCCATTTTATTTTTTTCGCCCTTCATATCAATTTGTTTTATTAAGATCTTTCTTTGCGCATTGTTGAAGCCTAAAATTCCGCATAGTTGTATTTTAGAAAAATATAAATTTTTACTGGCATACAAAACAAGCGATCGTCGCCGTTGGATAACAAATTTGGGAATATTATATTGACATACAAGTATTGTACGGGTGAAACGCCTAACTTTCGTTGCAGCGGACGGACGGGGAAGCTTGGTTCTTTCTTCTTTTCACTCCTAGGCCATCCGCTGCTGAACTAATAGTAGATCAATCATTACGAACGCAAATCCTCAAAATATTTCAACCACAATAGGTGCATACTCGTAGGTGGAGACAATAGCCGGCGCATTTAATTTTTCCCTGGATCGCTCCTGCGCATTACCGAATGTAAACATGATATTCCATGGCAGCTTATTCCCATCTCATGCAGCTTACGACTGCCTTCCTGTAAGTCTTAGACATCCGATTCTTCTCTTCATTGTAGATTTCTCATGGAAATCGTGTTAATAACAACACGTATAAAAGTCAGAGATTAAGATTCCTAAACCCTTCAACCTTGCGTGAGGGTACCATGGACTGATTACTGAAACCCCGTTTCACAAAAGAGGCGGGGTTTTATATTTTGAAAGAATAAATGATGAAAAAAATAATATCTTTGATTATTGCGTTGCTCCTCCTTATATCTATTTCACCTGCCTTTGCCGAAACCAAAACCTTCATCAAGGAATACACATACCAGGCAAGCGAGTATGACAGTAAGGTTTCATGCAGAGCCCTTGCTCTCGAACAGGTCAAAAGAATGCTTTTGGAGGAATTGGGGACTTATCTTGAAAGCCAAACAGAAGTAAAGAACTTTCAAATGACAAAAGATCAGATTATTACGCTCGCCGCTGGTATAGTTATGGTTCAAATCATTGATGAAAGGTGGGATGGCAAAACATATTTTCTGAAGGCCAAAATGGCAGCAGACCCACAGGATGTGTACAAGTCTATAGATAACTTGCGGCAAGATCACCAAAAAGCAAAAGAGATGGAGGAATCGAGACAGAGAGCAGATGATGCATTAAGGGAAGTTGAAAAACTGAAAAAGAAATTAGATATAGCAAAAGCAGGAAAAACAGAACAGGCCCAATATCAAAAAGCGGTAAATAGATTAAGTGCAACAGACTGGTATGAAAGGGGGCATGCATTAAGTAAATCTGGGGGGACTTGGCAGCAAGCGATGGATTCATATACCATGGCCATTGATCTGGATCCCGGGTACGCGGATGCTTATTTTTCACGAGCGATGATAGCCCTTGTCATCACAAAGGATTATTCGCAAGCAATTAGGGATTTTAGCAGATGCATGGAACTGGAACCTAAAACGAGTAGCCATCTGTTTGTCTATTTATACAGAGGAAGCGCCTATATAGGACTTGGGGACCACAGGCGGGCAATCATGGATTATGACAGGGTTATTGAATTAAATTATGATACCAGTATAACATCCATGGCCTACGCGGGAAGAGGTGACGCCCATGCATGGCTCGGGAATTATAATCAGACGATTAAGGATTATGACAAAGCTATCGAGCTGTACCCTAAAAATTCAATTGCCTTTGCCCATCGAGGGTGGGCTTATGTGCATCTTAAGAACTACATGCAGGCAACATCGGATTTTAAAATTGCTGCCAAATTAGGCGACAAAGAAACTCAGGACTTTTTACGGAAGGAAGGTATTGAGTGGTAGATTTTCAATATAGACTTATACCAATGCAGTAAGTGTGATCGTTATGAATAAATTAATTCTCGCCATTGCAATATTAATTCTATCGGCATTATTGCTTATACCCAAGTCTTCTATTGCTGAAATGAAAACATTCATCAAGGAATACGCCTATCAGGCCAGCGAGGTGGACAGCAGGAACTCAAGCCGGACCATTGCCCTCAGGGAAGTGAAGAGACTTCTTCTGGAGGAACTGGGGACCTACTTGGAGAGCGAGACAGAAGTGAAAAATCATCAGGTGACGAAGGACCAGATCGTCACCCTCGCGGCAGGTATTGTAAGGGTAGCGGTAGTGGATGAAAAATGGGATGGCCACACCTTCTGGCTAAAGGTAAGGATCACAGCGAACCCGGACGAGATCGTCAAGTCCCTCATCACGCTGCGCCAAGACCGCCAGAAGACAAAGGAGCTTGAGGACCTCCGGAGACGCTCGGGAGAACTATTACGGGAAACCGAAAGGCTGCGAAGAGAGTTAGAGACAGCAACGGGCGAGAAACGCGAGAAAGAGATAATCGCCTATCGGGAAACAATTAAAAGTCTCACAGCCAATCAGTGGTCTGAAGAAGGATACGCATTTATCGCCTCAGGACGTTATAGCGATGCGATTGACGCTTTAAGTAGGGCCATAGAACTCGACCCCAACACTGCACACACCTATTTTAACAGGGGGACTGCTTATGGTCATCTTGGCAACTATGAGCAGGAAATGAAAGATTATAATAAGGCAATTGAACTTGATCCCAAACTTTCTGGAGCCGCCTATCTTAACCGCGGCCTTACTTATCGTAACCTCGGTAACCTTCAGCAGGCCATTAAGAATTACGACAAGGCCATCGAATTAGACCCCAAACTGGCATTGGCATATGTTGCTCGCGGGGATGGGTATAAAACCCTTGGCAACTTCAGCCAAGCAATCAAGGACCACGACAAGGCCATCGAATTAGACCCCAAATTAGCATTAGCCTATTTTGACCGTGGGGGGACGTATGAAAAGCTCGGCAACTTCAGCCAAGCAATCAAGGACTATGATAAGTCTCTTACTCTGGAACCTAACGATTGCTGGGCCTATAATAATAGAGGTCTTCTCTATTCTAAAGTTGGGAACTACAAGCGGGCGATAGAAGATTATGACAAGGCAATTGAGCTGAACCCAAAATACGCCGAGGCTTATAATAACCGGGGATATTCCCATGCTGAGCTTGGGAACCACAAGCGGGCGATAGAAGATTATGACAAGGCAATTGAGCTGAACCCGAAAGATACACGGGCTTATTTGAAGCGGAGCAAAGTCTATGAAAAACTTGGCAATAAAGAAAAGGCGACAGAAGATTATAACCGCGCCATTGATGAGATGGACCCGAATGTGTCAATGAATCTTTTTAACGAAGCAATTGAGCTGAACCCAAAATACGCAGCACTTTATTATAAGCGGGGGAATGCCTATGTTAAACTTGGCAACTACCAGCAGGCGATCAAGGATTACAGTAAGTCTCTTGAGCTGAACCCGAAAGATACAATGGCCTATGTTGCTCGTGGTTATTGCTATTCTAGCCTTGGCAACTACGAGAATTTTATAGAGGATTTCAAAACAGCCGCAAGATTAGGAGTAGAAATAGCCCAGGAATTTCTTAAAACACAGGGCATCAGTTGGTAACGCCCGACTTCCCGTGAGCAAGGGAATGTCCGAGGGTCCGAAAAGCACCCGCATGAAATTACATCAACTCTCGAATGTAGCATTTATTTTGATCCGAAAATCGAACCATGGAACATCGATTCAACATTATAAAGCGAGTTTTTGAAAATGACGCTCTCATTGTCTTTATAGACCTTTTGGGTACTCGCAAGTTTTATGAGACTGGATTAGCAGAACAACAGGCCCAAAAGATATTACGTTCACTATTGAGCCAGTTCGCTATCTCCTTTTCCAAGCATTTCAAGAAGGATGAGATAGAACAGAGCTTTGATGTTAGCATCTTCGCCGACTCCATAGTAGCCTCTCCAAGGAAAAGTATTTCCAATATTGTTGAGCGCCTAGTGGACTTCTCGCTCAGTTATCAAGCAGCCCTTCATTTAAAAAAAGTCTACAGCAGGGCAACCATTGTTAAAGACACCTTCTTTTCCTTTAAAATGACCGACCCATCCCCAAAAAGCATTCTGGGTTCACGCTACACTAGCATAAGTCTTTGCGGAGGAAAGGGGATTAAACTTGCACATGACAGTCTAGAAGGCTTGCCCATCGGAGTTTATGTTACGGAGGGAATAAAGAACGATTTGAGCGCGGAGCAGAAAAAAAGAGCTATTCCCGTCAAGGATGAGAGCTTGCTTTTCATAAAGCAGAAATGGAATATTGTCAACTTTCTACCCGCCGAGGCAGTTGATCTCCTGACCAAGAACCCTAATGCACAAAGAAAGACTATACGGCATTCTCTTAAAGCTTCGCACCCGGACGAAGAGGCATTAGAAAAACTTTCGCAGTGGGTCTATGTTCACTTGGGAAGACAAAACAAAATCATCAGGTATAAGAAGCCCTCAAGAGGGATGTGGCGATACTGCCGACATGATCCTTAGCGTGGTCGTTGTGGATCAATCATTCCAAACGCAAATCTTCAATATATTTTACTCGCCATACCTGCTGACTCGTAGGTGTTCTCAGTTAGCAGCATAATGTGGATTTGATGTGATCGGGCTTGTCCATTTCGGGATGAAAGGTACTACATAGACTGATTGAGCGTGAATCTCGACTTCAATAGTCAATGATCTGTGTGCAAAATTCGCAGTAAACTATCATACTTAATCGCTGGCACAACTGCTTTTCATCCAGCACACCTGGTACCCTTTCCTTTCTTGTCTTCGTAAAGCATCGTATCTGCTTTTTGCAGGAAAGATTTAGCATCGGCATACGCGCTACTATCATCATTATCCATATATGCCAACCCGCAACTCACCGATACCGGTACAGTTATGTCTCCATGCTGCATGGGGTTAGCGGCAAAAAATGACTGCAAACGGGTTTTGAATTCTATAGCATTAACGGCTGGCGTATTGGTAAGTATGATTACAAACTCATCACCGGCATACCTTGCAACAACATCACTTCCGCGTGTCAGGTTTAACATCTTACCGGCGATGTACCGCAACAACTCGTCACCGGTTTCATGGCCTAAAGTATCATTGACTCCCTTGAAGTTGTCTACGTCGATGAACGCGATAGATAACGGGTCCCCATATCTCTTTGATCTTTCAAATTCGTAATTAAGCGTTTGTTCCAGTACGCGGCGGTTTAAAAGTCCTGTCAGCGGATCTCTTGATGCTAGCGCATTGAGCTTTTCGTGCGCCGTCACATTGGAAAGGCAAATAGATACGATGGTTGAAAGCCTTTTAAGCAAGGTTGTATCCATGCCTGGAAGGTACCGGGTCTTCGATTCATCCGCATGATTGATCGACCCTACTATTTCGCCGTCAAGAGTCAGAGGAACAACGGCAAGGGAACGGACATGCCTATACTTCTCAGGGAGCAAAGAGTGGAAGAGCTTTAGATTATCACTGACCAGAATGGGATCCGGTTCATTTTTGATTAGATTGCAGAATGCATCCCTGTCAATGAGATTTGTTTGTGTTTTGGCAAGAACTTCCGCTGTGACTGCTTGTTGGATCATGCCGGCAACCGCACTATTATCAATTATAGATATCCAGACATAGTGGACTTTGCGCTTTTCCTTTATTTCTGCGAGCAACTTCTCCAGAAAATCTTGGAAATTCAAAATTGAAAGGATCGCTTTCTCAATCTCATAAAACTTTTGTGCCTTATCAAAATTTCGCTTAAGCGTTTCAACGGCCTGTTCAATGCTTTTCATTAAGAAGTCCTTACTTTATGTTTGTGGTATTGACGCGATGAAGAAAGGATCTCTTTTTGCGAGGTATATAAGCTGCATCACCCCATAGACCAGCACGCCCATTTACCTTCCTGGCCCACGCAAAAAAACCTGAAACTATGAAATACCGTCAAGAACATGTTCTACCTCCCTCTTTGCGAAGAGATTGATACATGCGTCCACCACCTGCTGGTCATAGAGTACACCCTTGTTCCTGATGATTTGCTGACACGCAACACTGAAACCGAGGGCGGGCCTGTATGGTCTGTGCGACGCCATTGCTTCGACAATATCCGCCACGGCGATCACCTTCGCCTCAAGACGGATATCGGGTCCCTTCAATCTGTATGGATACCCCGTTCCGTCGATTCGCTCATGGTGTTGAAGCACAATTGTAGCGACCGGCCAAGGAAACTCGATGGTTTGCAGTATTTCGTACCCCTTCACGGGATGTTCCATGATGAGGAGCTGCTCGCTCCTCGAGAGATTACCCGGCTTGGCCAAAATCTCCGACGGCACTCTAATCTTTCCT
>Ga0187854_10000324_pt1 | contig 67349 bp, 89 predicted proteins | sample June2016WEW_6_15_FD_132445 | JGI IMG/M metagenome (GOLD analysis project Ga0187854, IMG submission 132445) | Peatland microbial communities from SPRUCE experiment site at the Marcell Experimental Forest, Minnesota, USA - June2016WEW_6_150 | ecosystem: Environmental > Terrestrial > Soil >... | reverse complement strand
TGCCTTCGGGTCCGTGAGGATTTCAATTAGATGTCCTTATTTCTTTTAGAAGATGATTTTCTCGACAACAAGCCTGCTGGCTCCGTCAACGGCACGGCTGCGAATCCGGGGCCAGGGACGAGGACAGTATCTGATACAGGAAGCAATATTAGTTTATCAGGTGGCAAGTTGGTTTTTGCTAATGGCACTGGTACATGGGGTCAGACTTATCTTGCTGAGTCTGCTTTGGTTGGTAGAACTCCTGGAACGGTTGGCCTTTTTGATTTAACTCCTACGGCAGCAAATAAATTTTTTTGCATAGGTTTTGGGGTGCTTGCACAGGGCTATCCATCTTATGGAGCAATACAATTCAATAGTTCTGGTGTTTTAGCGATATATGCTAATAATGTTTTATTAGTCAGTAATGTTAGTTCTTATGTTGGAGCCACTGATTATCGAATCGCCATAGCCCAACGTTCACTTGGTAATTATTACTTCATTAAGGGTGGAATATATACTAATTGGACTCTCCTGTATGCTGGTACCGATCTTGGAGGAAATAACCTAGTTCCTTATATTTCTTCATACAATGCTGCTGGTAATAGTAATTTCATCCGCATCCCCACAACCCTCTGGCTCCCCACTCCCCTCGCCTCTGACGGCTTCGGCTCTGCCTTCGGCACTACGGATGGCTTGGGCCATGCGGAGGGTGTGGCTGGGGGGATTGGCTCCGGGGGCGGAAGCGTATCCTGGACACAGCAATTAGGCACCTGGGCAGATGCGTCAGGGGCAGCACACGCTACCGCACTGGACGGCACGCTGAATGTGGCGGTCGCCACGGTGGCAGCAGGAACTACCGATGCCTATGTCCAAGCCGCCCTAACCAGGAGCGCCGGGACGCTAGGAGTGGTCTGCAATTATGTGGACGCCAATAACTATATCAGGGCCATCCACGATGGAACCAACTGCAAACTTATCAAGCGGGTTGCCGGGGTGGAAACCACAGTAGTCACGGCGGCTGCAACTTATTCGGCTGGGGCAACCATCGTGGTCCGGTCCATCGGCACATCCTATTATCTGTTTTACAACAACGCCTATGTCGGAAGCGGCACCATCAGCGATGCCGGGGTCAGATCGGGGACGGCTTGCGGGCTTTATACGGACACCATAACCAGCAACACCTTCGATAACTTCGTAACATATGCTAGCGGGACCGGCGAGGAATATGAGAGTGCTTTAAATCCTTGGTCCTTCCCTTATTTGTCCGGCACCATGGCCGCTGCTCTTGCCCAGGAAAGCGCCGATTTTGAGGGGTTTCCCCAGGTTACCGGGACGGTTTCGCCAATTCTTGCCGCCATCCTTGCCAAAATTTACGGATTTCCAGTAAAGCCACCTCCGATAGCGATTGATAGCCCGGAAGGGATTGCGATAGAACTCGTCTGTGCGGAAAAAATATTATCAATGTTAAAATATTATAGCAAAAATTTACCCAAACCGGCTGATGTGTTATCGAAATTCCGATATTTAAGGCGGATTTGTAAATGACCTCCTTCAATGAACGAGAATCGGCGGAATGGACCCAGGGTGTCGAGCAAGAGAACGCCCGGCTCCTGGTCACAGTGGACAAGGCCTTGGCCGATGGCGCTGCCAGGGGCTTCTGTGAACCCCCCGGGGAGAACCTGGACGCCATCCTGCAAGCCGGCCAGGAAGCCAAGGATAAACTGGTCCTGGTGAACGGCAAGATTTACGATGACCGCCGAGCCATCATCTTCTCCGAGTACGATTTTGCCTTAAAGATTCTGGTCCGGGTAATGACCCTGGCCATGGAACTCTATCGTGTTGAGATTTTCGATGCCCTGGAAATTGAGCAGACCCAGGTACAGGCGGCTTTTCGCAAGGGGCAGGCGGATGTCAAACGGCTCGACTCCGATACCGAGCTGCGCATGGTGGCCATCATCCGGGACAAGGCCACAGCACAGGCCCAGATCGCCGCCCTCAAAGCGCAGTTGGTGCAGGCCCAGACCAACGACCTGCCTTATGAGGCGGCCCTGCTGGCGGCCCAGCTTCAGACCGCCGAGATGAAGTTGCAGATCATCGCCTCCATCTGGCAGATCATCGCGGCCCAGAAGGTAGAGCTGGTTGCCGATCAGGCTAAGGTGGCGGCTTTGCAAGACCTGCTGGTGGCGGAGCGCAATCTGGTGGCGGTGCAGCAAGGCGTCTTGCCCTATGAACAGGCTTTGCTCCTGGCGCAGTTGGCCACCGCGGTAATGCGGCTCCAGGAAATCCCGCCCATCAACCAGGAGATCGCCGCTGAGAAGGTGGAGATTGCCGCGGATTACGATAAGCTGGCGGCAGATCAAGCCAAACTGGCGGCGCAGCGGGTTTTGGTCACAGACCAGGAAGCGACTGTGCCTTACGAAAGCGTCCTGGTGGCGGCGGGGCTGCAAACCGCGGAAATGAAGCTGCAGGAGATTCCGGCGATTGATGCGGAAATCGCCGCCGAGAAGGTTGAGGTAGCTGCGGACCAGGCAAAGGTTATGGCTCTGCAAAACCTCTTGACCGCGGACCAGGCCCTGGTGGCGATCAAGTTGGCCATGGTGCCTTACTATATCCAGAAGGCCGATGCGGAATTGCAGTTGGCGGCGGCGGAGACCGCTAACCTGCCTATTCAGACAGCCCTGGTGAACCTGGGATACGGTCGGCTGGAAGTGGAAGTCGTCAAAGAATATGTAGATCACCTGCTGCGGGTGGCGGAGGAAAATAAGAAGCTGGTTGACGCAAATCTTGTCACAGCGGAGGAAGCGAACCGGCTGATCCGAACTCAAAACGAAGAAACTCTGGCGGCGTACCGAAACCAGATCCAGGCGGAACTCCTTGCGAAAAAGCTGACCCTGGATGAAGAAGAAGTTCTATATGGACTTCAGACGCCTCTGGCCCGGGAAACCATCAGGGTGAACAATGAAGTGGGTCTAGAGAACTATGACCGGACCCTGCTCACCGAGAAACTGACTTCTTTGCTAACCAATTTGCAGGCTCGGGCTCAAAGTGAGGCTGCTCAAATAGCGGCCAGTGTCGTCCAGCGCTTTAACCGTGAGACAACATCTCTGGTGGAAAAGACAATTCAAGCCGGGTCTTTTGTCGTGGCATAAAGGCGGTTATGGAAACTATCGCTAAAAGAGAATTGAGAGAGCGTACCTGGGAGCGCAATAGGACCCTGTGGGTTTCCTTCGAGTGGGGTGGACTTCTGTGCCCTCTGGCGGCTGAACAGAAGGTGCTCAATGACCTGGGACGGGCGGGGGTGGCCAATCCCATGGCTATTGCTGATGAGAACTGGCGGGTTAAGGAGTACCAGGTCAAGCGGAGCAACGAGGTAGATCAGGCGGTGGTGAATCAAGAACGCTTGATTGCCGATATGAAAGTGGAAACCGGGCTAGTGAAGCTGGCCATCGAGCAAGCGACTAACGATTATGTGCTGACCGCGGATTTTTACAGCGCCAAAGTGCGCTCGCTGCTTATGGGGACCCAGGAGTTCGCGGCGGCGGTGGAACTCAAGATGTTGGCGGTGGAGGCATCGGAAGTAACCCTATTTATCGCTAAAGAGGCCCTGCACCTGCAAGATGTCGAAGATAAGATTATCGAAGAAGGAATCGCCCAGCAGTTTGTGGCGACAGATATCGCCAAAAACCAGATAGTGGCGCAAGAGGCCATCGTAAAAGCCGCCGAGGCCCAGGTAGGCGCGGGGGAGGCCGAGGTCAAGGTTGAAGAAGCAGACCTGGCCATCGCCAAAGAGGAGTTGCGTCTTGAGGCGGTGCAAGACGACATTATCAAAGAGAGCATCAATCAGGCGTTTTTGCAAACCGACATTGCTAAGATTGTGCTGAAAGCGCAGAAGGCGATGTTCCGGGCCGCTGAAGCGGAGGTAGCTGCAGGTGAGGCTGAGGTGGAGGTGGAGAAAACCACCCTGGCCATTAACCAGGAGGCGGTGCACCTGCAAGAGGTTCAGGCCAATATTGTCAAAGAGTCCATCAATCAGCAGTTTATAGTTACCGAGATTGTCAAGATTAATTTGGAGGCTTTAAAGGCGGCGGTGCGGGCCGCCATGGCCGGGGTGGAGGCAGGCGAGACTGAGGTAAAGGCCGAAGAAGCCCAGGTGGAAATAGCAATGACCACCGCTCAGAAAGCAGAATTGCAGGCCCAGGTAGCCGAGCTTTTTGTCAAGGTGCTGATGATTCAACTGGAAGCTATAAAGCTGGACATTGGCACCCAGGAGATCCAGGCCGGGTTCGGGTTTCTCCAATCCAAGCTGGACGACATGATTCAGCAATACGATACCGACACCCTAATAGAAAATCTCAAGCTGGCAGCGGAGCAGGCAATAGCTAAGATACTTCCTCAGCTTTTGACCGATGGAGAGACGGCGGAGGATCTACGAAATACCGCGATGGATAATGAGCAGACCGCCTTCACCTACAAGGACACTCAGACTCAGATCGAACTTGGGGAAGAGGCGACTTTACAGGGAACCCTGGTGGCCGCCAAAGAGCGGATGATGGATGAAAACCTATATTACTTTCAGGGTGAGCAGGACAAGGAAACTTGGGCGAAGGAATTGCTTGAGGCTGCAAGAATAGCTACTTATGCAGGAATGACGAGATGGGATTACACTACTTTGAACGAAACGGAGTTTATCAGCTAAGATGCCCTGGGACCCCGAAGATTTTTTACCTTATAGAGAGGATCTTGGTCCTACTTGGTGGATCATGGACTCGGATGAGGGGATGGACGATATTGCCGACCAAGCCGGGGATTCGTTGCAGGACATGGTAAAGAATTTACAGATCAATCCGTTTCAGACCCTGGCGGGGACTGACCGACTCTTTTTGGCCCGGTTCGAGTTTCCTATCTATGGTGCGGACTTTCACTATCAGGAGGCGGTGTTTGTTAATCAGCAGCCGGTAAGCGGCTTCATAGATTTTTTGGCAGGGTTCCCGATTGAAGATAAGGGAGTCCCGGCTGTAGAGATGTTGATGGCTATTGGACAATACTCAACCACGCCGGATAAGGTGACGGCCGTTCCTGGGGACGACAAGGTGGTGGCGCCAGTGCCGGAGACCTTCTTCCAGTGGCCGGACAAGGACAAGATTTTATTGAATCTTACCTCGTTGGTCGCGGCCAATTTTGATCAAGTTACGCAACAGAATGTGACCGGAGTGCCTGCACAAATTTTGGCAAAGAATCTAAATGGGCAGCCCGCACCCACCAAACCCCATTGGTGGTTCAGGATCAATATGCCCGCGAGCGATGCGTCGGGGAATCCGCCTAAATGGCCGGTGCCCGGGGAACTCCTGGCCCTGGGGGTCAGAATGATGCCGGATGTCTGTTGGGGGACGCAATCGCAGCTATCTTCACCTTTCATGTATGCTGGCCATTGGATGGACACCGTGTTTTACACCAGCGGGGTGGTCACCGAGGTTATCGATCCGACTGTGGATACGCCTTATCCGACTTACAAGGTCAAATGGCGGGTAACCGATGCGAACTCTGATGGTATAGTGACCGCGACTCCCAGCGATTTTGCCACTTATCAAGTTGGGGATCGGGTGACCATTCTGAAGGATGTGACCACGACCAAAACCAGCCAGCTTTGGAGCGATGATGACATGAAGGCTTTTGGGGATACATGGCAAATAGTCCCGATTAGTTTTTACGAGCTGGATAATCCAGCAGGAGGATAAATCATGGCTGAATTCCAAATTGCTGTTATGCCTTGGGACAAAAAAACATTTGCCGCAGAAGATGCGGCTGCGGCTCGCGAGGCAGGTCGTGGTAGTCCATTTGTGGAACCAAGGACCGAAGCTAGGGGTGCCGGGCCATTCCGCGTCGGAGGTGCCGGTCCACCGTCTGCGGGTGTTATAACAGCACCAGGAGCAAATCTGGCCGAGGCTACGCCCGGAGGCAAACCTGAATTTACCCCTTTTAGAACATCCCCAGGTGGAAGCATGGTTTTGGGTAAAGACAATCTCGGGATTGAGGAAATCAGGGGCACAGGCCATCCATCTTCCCAGGTATTCACAAGTGAGGGCCGTGGTGAGGATTATCCAGAAGCAGTTCAAAGATGGCATGAGGGGATGGCGCGGGAAGCGGGTGAGACCACAAGGGCAGGGATGCTCCGTTCAACCGAACTTGAGAAGGCACAAATTGAGGCTAAAGCTCATGTGGAAGCTATGGCGGCTTATAACCGAGATCCTGCAAAAGAATTTGCCACGGAGCAGGCAAGGGCCGCATTGCCGAAACAGCAGGCAGAAGAGCAAGGCAAGGCTTTCGATACCTGGCTTCATAACGAAAGTCCTTACACTACTTTTGACCCAAAGAGTGGAAAGTTGGGCTTTATGCCCAAAGATGAAGGAATGGCTCGTGATCAGATGGCGGCGAGAAGTGTCGCCGGAACTCAGGGGTTTGAAGCTGCTAAAAAGCTATTCGCAGAGCGGCAAGAAGTTCGCAAATGGCTTCTAACCCAGCCGTTACGCCCGGATGCCGACATTGAAACTTGGCTGAATACAGGCCAGGCAAACCCGGAACATTGGGCGCGGTTGCTTGCGCAGGTCAGGTCGGCACCGCCTCCGCCGCCTAAATCGCACTGGTGGGAAGCGGCGCCTACTGAGGCTGGCCCAATGGGCGGCGCGTTTGCGCCTTTCGTTCCAGCTTCAGTGCCTACGGGAGTTCCTGGATTTGGCGGTGGTTCAGAAGTTAAATCAGAAACACCGCTTTTTCAACAACCTCAGCCGAAATATGGCGTCTTTGGCCCGTAAGGGAATATCATGGCCGATGATTTTGACAACTTCATGGGTAGTATCGGATTGAAGGTCAGCGCTGCGCCGACACCTCAAGCCCCTGAACCCACAGGTCTGCCCACCCCCAAATGGCCAGGAGGATATGCAGGGCAACCTCCGGCGGAACTTGCAAAACCGCCTGACACCTTCCCCGATTTTATGGGGAAGATTGGGCTGAAACCGGCTACTCCCGAACTGGCACCAAAGACTCCTGTATCAGAAGTAGCCAAACCGCCGGGAGGCACAGGCGGGGCACCGACTGAATTGCCTCCTACTTTGGCTCCGAGACCTACTGCCGTACCTGAACCGCCTCTTGCCGCACCAGCGAGTCCACCTCCAGGTCAGTTACCCGAGGCCCTTGCTCCGACCCGTGCTGTTGCACCGGCAGGGCCGCCAGGGGAGCGTACCGGAGTTGGGGGTTTCCTCGATGAAATCGGAGCCAGCCTTGCCCGGGGATTAGGCGGGGTCTTGACGATGCCCCGGTCCATCATGGGGGCTTTCGGGATGAAGGCCGGTGAAGGTCTGGCCGAGACCGGGGAGAAATTAGAGCGTGAATATGCTCCTTCTCCTTCGGTGTCCGGTGGGATAACTGAGCATCCTTCTCTGCTGGTCAATCCCAAGTGGTGGGCCTCATCCATGCCCAGCCTGGCCGTCCAGCTTCTACCCATTGCTATCCTGGCCCTCGGAGGCGAGGTGGTTGCCCCGGCTCTGGGGGTTACTGCCGCCGCTGCCGGGGCGATTGGAGGTGAGATCGGCGGTGCCCTCATCGGTATCAGTGATGCCGGCCAGCGCATGATGGCCTGGGAGAAGGAGCATAATAAGGAAATTCCGACAGTAGAAAAAATTATGATCGGTCTGGGAGCCGGGACCGCTGGCGCTGTTCTTCCCGGTAAGGTGCTGGGCAAACTAGTAGGCCCGGAAGGTATTAAGGCTTCTACGGCCATTGCCAAGATTTTTGAAGGGAAGGCAGGCCAAGCCATTGCCCAGAGAGCGGTTAATGCTACCATGGGCGGCGGGGCCATGGCGGGATTCAATATCATTGAGAACGCCTTCGAGAAGTTCGGCTACAATCCCGACCGCCAGGTGACTCAGGGAGTCCTTGAGAGCCTTATTCTGGGGACGGCTATTTCCGGTATCCACAGCGAGATTGGCTTGGCCCGAGATCGTATAGCTAAAAGTACCGCTGAGGCAAATAGAGCCAAAGCTCTGGATGAGTGGCAAAAGAGCCTTACCCTGGATCTTCAAGCCGCCCACCAAGAAGCCCAAGTCAATGTTGCGAGCTACTACCGGGGCGGGAAGGGTGCGGTCATTGGAGAGGCTGCACATGGACCGGGACAAATTCTTGGCCCGGATGGCAAACCGGCCCGTCCCGATGAAGTCCAGGCAGCTATTGCAGTAGATCCGACTCAGCGTAATGCCCATGAAAAGTTCTTGGCGGATCAGGCATTGAAAGAGGCTGGGGAAAAAATAACCGCGGGCATTGCTCAACCCATGGGGAGAGAAGGAATCAGGCCGACCTCCGGGGCGGCTGCTTTTCCAAGCGAGGTGTCCCCTTCCCCTGCTGTACCTGCCCCGGAGCCGGGGTTAGTTTCCAAGGGTCTGCCCCCAGTAAATCCCGCTGGCCGTCAAAACGAGATTCCCGAGAGCCTTCCCAAAGAAGAACCCCCGACAGGTCCTCGATTTGCCGCGCCTGCTGCCGAGGAACCTCCTTCTTTCGCCCCGGCCCAGGCGGGAGGTCCCGGCAACGTGGGAATTTCACCGACCCCGGCGGGAGGTGAACCGACAGAGAAGATGCCACCCGCTCCCGAACCGGGACTACCGGATCAGCCGATGCCTAAGGCAGGGACTACCCCTGCCCCTACCATTGCTCCGTCCTCTACCGTGCCTCCTGCGCCGTCTGGTGAGGCCGCAGCCCCGGCGAAAGAGCCGTGGGGAGAATTAAAGCGAGATAGAAATAGATTCTATCAAGTTTTCCCTGATGAGTTAGAAACCACCTTTGAAAAAGAACTTGAAAAAACAGTAACGGCATGGGCAGAAAAAGGAGAACCAATGCCGCGTCGTGTTCATGGAACCAAAGAAGATAAACCCTTTAAGTTGCAACGTAGCGGAGAAATAAGTCAGGAGCAATTAAAGCAAGCGCAGAAGCTTGCAGACCAAAACCACAAGCCCATATTGACCCTTATTGTCCATGACAAATCTACTGAAATTCCTAAGTATGGAATTAATGTAGAATTTTTCGGGGATAGACCTGTTGTTGGAACAAACCAATTTGTTGAAGCCGACAGCATTGCGAGACAACTTAGTGGTGTTGACCAAGCGCGTAAAATAATATTTCCCAAAAATCCGCCCCCGGAAGCCAAGACTGACCTCGCCCCGAAAGCCCCGGAAGCTGGGAAGGGGGAGGGGGAAAAGGCTCCTCCGGGATGGGAAATTGACAAAGTAACAGATGGTATTTTGGTTGCCAATGAAAGCCTTGGTATCAAAAAGTCAATGTACGGAGACCGCTCAGATGCTGTTGATTGGATAAATGCCTATGAAAGTGGCTCTTTACCAAAATATACTTATGAATTAAAGAATGAATTTAATAAATATAAAAACAAAAATCTATGGAGTTTAAGAGTATTCAATGAAGATGGATTAAAAAGAAGCGATGAAACTTTTAACACAAAGGAAGAAGCATTAAAAGAAATTACCAACAGACGGAAACAATTAAATTATACTTTAACAGGAAATTACGATGAACAAAGGGCAACGCCTAAAACTTCAAAAGAAGAAGCATTGAGGAAGGAAGCAGGATTTTTTAAAGAGGAACAGCAAGGTCCAGAGAAAGAGCCAGATGCAAAATTAAGAAGACTGACAGAGGCTAAACTTGCACGAGGAGAGAAAGTATCTGATTCCCTTTTAAAGAGATTTCCCGACCTCGCCCCGAAAGTCCCGGAAGGTGGGGTAGGCGCCGCCTTCGGTCTCGCCCCGAAACCCGCCCCGGAAGCTGGGGGGGAGGGGATAGCTATTGAGCGTGTTCCTGTTCAAGAAATTAAGGTTGCTCCTGAGACTTTTCAATTCAAGCAAGGCTACGAGTCTGAAACGGGCGCAGGCTTAGCCCTTAAAGATGTGAAGAAATGGGATGAGGGACTTGGCGGTGTCGTCACTCTATGGAAATCCCCCGATGGTGAACAATTCGTGGTGAACGGTCATCAGCGCTTGGCCTTGGCTAAAAGGCTTGGTGTTAAAGATGTTCGGGCGCAGATTCTTGATTCAGCCCAATGGTCTGCCCAGGAAGCCAGGGCCTATGGAGCCAAAATCAATATTGCCGAGGGCCGAGGCACTGAAATGGACATGGCTAAATTCATGCGGGATACGAAGTTGACCCCCGAAGATTTAGCCAATGAGGGACTTTCTCTGAGTGAAGCTAAAACAGACAGAGCGGTTGCCTTATCTCAGGTGATTGACCCGATTTTCCATCAGGTCAGCATCGGTCGTTTCCCCGTGGATAAGGCCGTGACTATTGGCCGGGAACTTGGTGGTGATCCTTCGGCGCAAGAAGGTATTTATAAACTTTTATCGGATTGGGAGGGCAAAGGCAAAGTAATAGGCAATGATAAACTTAGGGAGATTATTCGCCTTTCGGTTAATGCTCCGAGAGTCCCCGGTATGCAAAAAGATTTATTCGGAGAACAGGAACTAGTAAATACCTTAATTTTAGAAAAGGCAGAAATTCTTAGCCATGCCCGCAAATCACTTTTACAGGATCGGGGTTTATTTACCTTAGTTTCCAAGAAAACCACGAGACTGAGGGAAGCTGGGAATGTTTTAGACCCTGAAACCAATAAATTAATTTCCAAAGAATCAGCCAATGCCCTTGCATTAGTGGACAAATTCGCTTATCTTGCAGATAGCGAGACAAGCAAAACCCTCAATCAATATGCTGAGGCATTGGCGGGGTCGGCAAACAAAGGAGCCGTCAAAAATGAAGCCTACCGAGCCATTAAAAACGCCCTTTCGCAAGATCGAGCCAGATTCTTCCCTGGTCAAAGCGGCTATGTCGGCATTGTGGAAAAAGAACCCCAAGCTGGCGCAGTTGATAGAGGCCAACGCCCCCAACCTGCAAAACTTTCGCCCTCTGAGATAACCCCCGCCGAACCCACAAAGTTCAGCCTTGCCCCTGAACAGGAAGCCTCTCTTTCCCGCGGTCTGACCACTGATATCATCCAAAAACGCTTTGGCAAGAACGGCACTGTGACAGAAATGGCTCCTGGGGAGATTGGGCCAGATGATAACCGCGGCTGGGTCATCCGAGAGAAAAGCGGCCAGATGGTTCTCATCCGGGAAGCTAAAGATGGTTCTCTTAAACTCGGATTAGGTGAGACCATAGGCCCGGATTATGCCGCCTTAGGCATTGATCCTGAAGGAAGAACTATTCGCGGGGCGTACACGTCGTTGTCTTTTAACCTCGGGGGTTTCATTGAAATCGCACGGGGTGAAGGGCCTCGAACCCTGGACCACGAGCTCTGGCACCACGTTGAACAGTATTTTCTGACCCCCGCTGAACTGGCGAAAGTCACCGAGAAATACGGCGACAATGAAGAGCTTCGTGCCAAAGCCTACCAGGAATGGGACCCCAAGGTTGCTCCCGACACTATCTTCCAGAAAATCAAAGACTTCTTTACCCGCATCATTAGGGCCATTACCGGGTACGAGAATGTGGACGATATTTTCACCAAGGCTCGGAGCGGAGAGATGTTTGGCCGTGAACCCCGGGGGAAGGAGTTACCCGAGGCCTTGGCGCCGACCAGATACCGGGTGCGGGAAGATGAAGGCGTGGAAGGAGAACGCCCCTGGCAGATAGTGGGCGGTATCACCGGTGCCGTGAAAGGAAATGTAGAAGCGGCTCACGCTCACTACACGGGAGTTAAAGATACCCTGAGCCGTCTTTTCTACCCGGCCCGCCGCACCGAAGAGGGCAGGTGGACCCACCAGATTATTGCGGGGCGGACTGCCGAGGTCCAAGCCGAAGTTACCCGTATGAACCGGAGTTTTGCGGATTTCGATAAAGATACCCGCTTCGATGACCCCCGGGTGCTTGATTTTCTCCGCCTTTATGAAAGCGGCAAGGCGGATCAAGTCAAAGACCCCACTTTGAAAGCCTTTGCCGATAGCTACAAACCGGAAGAGCGCCGTCAAGTGGCTGCCATCCATGAACTCGGCATCAGCATGAACGATCTCTCCAATTATATGGATCATCTATGGAAACCGAGTGAGAAATTGGAGGCACTTAAAAAAGCTATCTTTGAGGGGCGGACCCGCTCCTTGGAAGGGCCTCAATATTTCCGTAACCTGAGAACCGTGGTCAGCATCCCGGCAGGGATTGAAGCCGGATTAGAGCCGAGGTTCCCGACCTTGGCGCAATCGGTTATGGCAGGCCGGGCCGCCCATGAAGCCTTTATCGGCAGCCAGAGAATCATCGCTGATTTGAAAAATGCGGGAAAAGTAGAGGTAGTAAAGAGCCTGGACAGAATGCCGGAAGGCTATCGCCAGTTTCCCGGTTCCTATGGGGAGGTTTGGAAAAAGGTGGAGCGTCGGGCTGTGCAAGCGATCCCAGAACGTGCAGATGAAGAAACTTTACCTTTGGGGGGGTCAGACCGACAAATAACAATCCCTGGGGCAAAAAAAGGCGGTATTATTCCTGGCGGAGAACGCATGGGTTATGAGGAAATCCCGGCACTCAAAGGCTGGATGCGAGTCGGATACCGAGTCGGCCCCGATGAAGTGGTGCGCCAAGTGGAAAATTTCGTGGGCCGGGGGTTGGAAGGCAGCGATGCCTACCAGCTTTATACTAGGAGCCTCTATGGTATCAGGCATATGCAGATGGCCCTATCCGGCTGGCATTTCTTCTTTGAAGGCATCAATTCTATGGCCAGCCAGTCATGGGCTGGTCTATCGGATACCGTCGGAGGGCTGTTCCACGGAGATTTGCCGAGGGTGGCTGGCGGACTTGGCCAGTTGGTTACTGCGCCCGCAGCACTACCTATCTACATGAGACAAGGTTTGAAGTTCGACCGCGCCCTGATGAATCCTGAGAAGGCTGACGCTCATGTCTTGGAAATAGCCAAGATTCTGGTAGGTGGCGGAACTCGGCCAGCAGCAGAAACCAATTTGAAAAAGATTCTAGCCGGGCATCTTCAAGATGTCTGGGAAGCAGGGCCTCTTCATCCCTTACAGGCTACGGGCCATTTACTGAAAACCGCCTCTGCTGGTCTGATGGATTATGTGGTGCCCCAGGGCAAAAACGGGCAAATCTATCTGGAATTTAACAAGGAAGTGGAACGGTTTCAGAGAACGCAGGGGCGCCCCGCCACCCCCGAGGAAGAAGCCCGGATAGCCTATGAGGTCCGCGAGCACGCCGATAATGTCTGGGGGGAGGTAGCCAAGGACAATGTGGCTATGAACGCCACGGTCAAAAGCCTTTTCGGAGCCATCATTCAGTTCCCCCGGTTCAACATCGGGAGTGCCAAACTGGCTTCCCGCAGCTTTGCCGGAGCCAAGGATGTTTTGATGAAAGCGGTGGATTTCGCCCGGGGAGAACCCGTCAGAGATTTAAAGATGCAGGATCGTCTTGCGTTGCAATATGCTACAGGCTTACTCTTTTCTGTGGGAATGATGGGTGGGCTTATGCACTGGGCCTTCACCGGAAAGAAACCGGAACAGCTCAAGGATTATTTCTACCCGGCTACTGGCGAGACTATGCCCAACGGTGCCGAGGAACGGTTGCAGCTTCCTTCTTACCTAAAGGACGCCATGGGGTTATGGAAACATCCCTTCCGCACCGTGACGGCCAAGGAAGCGACTTTTATCCATATCATCAGCGATCTTATTGAGAATAAGGATTATTGGGGCAACCAGATCGCCGACCATTACGATCCTTACAGCCAGCAAGCTTGGGGTGTCCTGAAATATATGACCAAGCAGGCATCGCCCTTTATTCTGCAAAGCTATCAGAAAGGAGCAAAGCAAGGACCGGAGAGAGCGGCTTTGAGTCTATTTGGAGTAAGACCAGTCCCCCGTGAAATCGCCAATACCCCGGCGCAGAATGTCATCGACGAATATAAACAGTTAATGCGGGCCTCCACTACTACTAAGGAATCGGCAGAGACCAAAAAGCTCCGGGGCGATTTGACAAAGATGGCACGGGATGAAGATAGCGAGGGATTTGAAGAAGCAGCCACACAGGCGGTGAGTGAGGGGAAATTGACGCGCCAGCAGGTCAAGGAGATCGTGGAAGAGAGCCAAGTCCCCGCGGGGCAAGCTCGATTTTATAGGCTTCCGCTTGAATGGATGGCGCGGACTATGGAACAGGCATCAGACTATGAGCGCCAGCAATGGACACCCCTGATGCAGAGGAAGATCGCCAATGCCAAGCCGGAAATGCTTATCCGTAACCGGGACGCCCTGGTTCCCCTCTTGAGAGAGTTGGATATGGATAAGGTGGCCGACACCATTCAGGATATGCAGATGCCGGAGGAGCCGCTGGCGGGCCAGGACCTTACCGGCCTGGGGATTCTAAGACCGGCCACGGAAACGCCCGGAATGGATGAGGTCAACGAGGCGATCAGCGCCGACATTGAGAAGAACTTGGAGAAGGTTGGACAGCCGGGAAAGACTCGAAAGAAAACGGATAGGTATCAGTTCTTGGGTTTATAAGGACAAATGCACTTGATATTTAACCAAAATTCCTTTATGGGGAAATAAGGAGACAGATCATGCCTGGAGTTGTACGGTTTACCGATCCGAAAGCAAATGTCGAAGGGGACCTTCTGGGTGATCTGGTATTGGATGCCCAGAATAAATTAATTAATGTCATTCCTTTATCAGGCACCACCAATGGTCAATGGATTCAGACTAAATCTTACGACAAGATGTGTCTGAGCCTCTGGTGCGATACCGCGGCCACTTTCGAGGTCTGCGGTTCTATGCTGGTCGCTCAGCCACTTAACAGTTACGATGGATACCAGCTTTTTGTAACCAAAACTTACGCGGCGCCAACTGAGGAAATTTTGGCGATCAAAACTCCTCTGCGCTGGCTTAAAGTCAAGGTCACGGCCAACACCGGCAATGTACTGTCTCCATTCATCGGGGTTTAAGGAGAGAGTCAATGGATACCTTTCCTCCAAGCGAAATTAGTGGTTTTGAATGGGGTGACATTATTGGGGTCATATCGACCCAATCCGACCTTATGGCGCTCTTGAACGCCAAGCAGGCTTCCCTTCATGGCGGACCTGTAACCCTGACGGCTGGGGCAACCACTACGGTAAACAATGCTGCGGTGACGGCTAATTCACTGATATTCTTATTCCCCACCAACTTGGCGGCTACTGTCGCTACCCTGGTTCCGTACATCAGCGGGAAATCGGCTGGAGTCTCGTTCACCATTACCCATATAGGGGCAACGGGGAGTGAAACTTTTAACTATCTCATTGTCAACTAGGTAATCTTGGGAATATCCCAATGATTGAATTCCTAACTTGTCGCTTCCGAAGCATTTTACCAAGACCTCCCAGAGCTGATTGGGAAGCCATGAGGAAAGCTAAAGAGGAAAGAAAATGTGGGATTTCACGAAAGTCATCTGGCGCACCAGCCCGGCCATGCGTTACGACACGTCCGGGGATTGGCACGGCGATGTCATCGAGGCCTGGGACGGGATGCCCCCTCTGAGCCAGCAAGCCGTCCTGCTCCACGAGTTCAACGAGTCGGCTATCCTGCGGGCTGCCGGGATCACCGAAGAACAGATCGACATCATGGACAATTTCAAAGAGGCAGCTATCGCCTACGCCAGGGCCCCGGAAGGTATATCAAAGGCCCACGCATTTGTAAAAATGTCAAACTCAGCCCAGGCTTACGAAGCCATCCCTCCCGAACTCCGCAATCTCTACGATGAGGCCCATGTTCTCGCGCTGCTGGTGGAGCGGGCCTTCCTGGAAGCTGCCGGCGGTAACTGGCAGGAGCATTGCCGGGGAATTGAGGATACCCGGGGGAGGATTCCGGTTGATAAAGATGGAGAGGTAACTGTAACAATTAAGGCTAAAAATCCGTGAAAAATAGCCTCTGCATCCTCTCCTGCAAAGGAGAGACTCTGCCAGTCATGCGGGACCTTCTGCGTGAAGGCATCCCCTGCCAAATCTATCTTCACGACCTCCACTACCAAAACAGCTACAAGAACATCCTCCCCCGAGTCGGGTTGGACGACTTGGTGGCCGCGGTCAAGAAGGCCGAGGTCATCTGCATCGACACCATCGTAAAGAATAGGAGAACCTATCGTGATCTGGCCCTCCTGGACAAGTTCAACATCAGCCACAATGTCCCCGATCTCTACGGGCGCCTGGGGGACATCCTTAAACGCCCGCCCTGGGACAAGCTGGTCATTGGAGGCGGTGAAGAGGTTGCTCAATATGAGCTTGATCGATCCAAAGGCATCGAGTTCGCCCGAAAATGCGGTTTTAGCATCCCGCCTTACCAGGACTTCAAAACCATTAAGGAAGCTGTTCGGTTCCTACAAAGCTCCGAGGGCCAGAAAAGGGAGAAATGGTACTTCAAAGCGGACGACAATCTGGCCCTGGACCTCACCTTCGATGGCACGCCGGCTCAGCTCATCGACTACCTCACAAACAAAGTCCCAAAGCGGCTCGGCACCGACAAGGTGAATTGCGTCCTGCAGCAGGCTGTTGAGGGTGAGGTGGCGGAACTGGACCGGGAGGTCTGGAAGGGGCCGGACGGCAAGCTGGGGCCTTTCAGTAGCACCCTGGAGGATAAGAAGCTCCACTCCCGAAAATCAGGTCCCAGGGTGGGCTCGGCGGTCAACACGGTGTGGCTGGACGATGACCCTGGGGGTATCATCTATAAGCAGATTACGGTCGCTGCCGGCCTCCTGAGAGGCTACTGCGGCCCGATCTCGGCCAACTGCATCATTACTCCGGATCTTCAAGCCTGGATCCTTGAGTGGACCCTGAGACTGGGGTGGAGCGCCTTCTACTTGCTGCTGAAGTTCATTATGAAAGGAAAAGTTGGCAATTTTTTCCTTAATCCTTTCCAAACCGTTTGGAAACCCGGCTTCGTAGCCAGCCAGGTGCTCTCCCTGGCCCCCTTCCCGCCCACGGAAAACAATCGGAAGGACTTTGAGGAGATGATCGTCGGGAACCTCATCAGCAGCAAATTGGAGGAATCCGACTTTTCCTGGCTTGATGTCTTGGAGGATTCCTTGGGTGTCTTCCGGGTGGCTGGCAACGATGGGCTGATCGGGGTGGGCGTGGGGCACGATGAAGATATGGAGGCGGCAATCGGGAAAGCCTTCAAGAAGGTGGACGGCATTGAGATCACCGGCAACAAGCAGTTCTGGCCCCTGCAGGAGCATCTGGACTCGCATCTGAACCGGTACAAAGACTTGGAAAAATGGGGAGCGATATGATCAAAACCGTCCTAATAACGGGGAATTATTAAATGCCCCAAACCCTTAAAAATATCTGTGACCCCTATGCCTGGATAATCATCGCCATCCTGGTAGCCATCGTCATTCTTCAGGCTGCGGGGATGGGGTTGAAGCCGCTGATTAAGGCCGCCTTGAGACGCCTTTCGGGAGAGAGAGCAGAGGTGAATGTCAATATCGGTGAAACAGGAGACGCAATGCCTAAATTTGGCAACCCAGGGGGCCTCATTGACCCTACACATTGCCCGGCCCACCTTGCTTTGGTTCAACAGGGCGATAGAAACGAAGCTGAAATCAAGGATATTTGGAAAACCTTTGGGGAACTGAGAAAAGACATGCAGGCGTGGTTTGAGCAAGTAAAGGATAGCCAGTCAACTCTTCTGGAGGCCATAAGAGCAACGACGGCGGCTGCGTCATCGGCGGCAACGGCTGCGGCGGCGGCTGCGGCGGCGGTTGTGACAAGAGACAGGAGCTAATAAATGAAAACACCCTGGATGGATATAGCTGAAAAGGAAATCGGTGTTAAAGAACCCGATGATTTAAAATATTTTTCAGCAACAAATTATCCCAATCCTGACGGCCATACGCCTTATTGCTCTGCTTTCGAGAATTGGTGCTTGAAGCAGGTGGGAATCAAAGGCACCGGATCGGCGGCGGCCTTCTCTTGGAAGCATTGGGGTAAGGATGTTTCTGATACGAAACCCTTTGGTGCCATCGTGGTTTTCAGTTTCAGCCATGTAGCGTTCAAACATCATGGGGAGAATTTTATAGGCGGGAACCAGAAGGGCGACCATGAGGTGTGTATCGAGCATATTCCTATGGAAGATGCTATCGCCTGGCGGATGCCGGAGACGACTTGAGTGAAAAATGCCCGGACATGGTTATGGGAATAGTTTTGACTCTTTATCCATATCCCATTAAAGCCTGCATCCACTGGAAGATAGACGGATTTTGTAGGTTGCCGAAGCATATTTGCTGTTGGGCTTCCCTGTGGAATAGACCCGAGTTGCCCTTCGAGCAAGGACAAATGGAGTTGACAGATTCGCAAAAGTAGGGAAGGATAAATTAATGGGCGACATCTTCGTAGAATATATTAACCAAAGGCGTTATCCTCCACACACAGGAGAAATGCCTTGGGACAAGATATGGAATTTTGATGATTACCCATTAAGCGGTGTAAGAAAAAGAACCATTATTTGTTATGAAAAGGAGAAACCAACATGGCAATTACAGGAACAGCGGTAGTACTGATTGGTGCCACGGGTGGAGCGCAGTTGAGCGTAACCTTTGTGGCGGATATGGCGGATGTGATGGCTTCTGTTGCCAGCAAAACCCCAATGGCGGTGGCTCTGGAAATATCCGACATCGCCGGCTGGCAGGCACAGATGAGTTGCGTACCGGCGGCTGACTCAGCTCATGCCGCTGCGCCAACTTCGTAAAGGAGGGTCTATGATAAATTGGAAAACAACCGTATCAGGTATCGTGGCGGCACTGGGAGTAGCCCTAACCCAAATCAATGATCCTATCATCCACGCTATCGGGGTCATCTTGTCTGGTGTTGGGGCACTCCTTGTCGGCTTAACAGCCAAGGATTACAACGTTCACGGCGGCACAGTAGCCCAGGCGACTCCCCCTGCTGTGCAAGCAAGTAGTGAGGCTCAAGGGGTTCAGTCACTGGCGAAATAAATCATCACAAATATAGGAGAAAGGATAATTCAATGAAGAAGATGCTTGTTTCAACAATCTTTGCAGTACTGATTTTCTCACTAGCGGTAATGCCCGCTTGCACCACCGTCAGTAACGCCGTCACCGGGGCGCAGCAGCTTTTGTGCAATCCCACGGTAGATCAGCAGAACGAGGCTAACGCCGGGATCACCTGCGCTAATGCTATCCTGGCAATTCTTATGGCAATTCCTAACCCGACGCAGGGGGTAGCCTCGCTGATCGTATCCATTGGGGGAGCGGCTACGGTGTTCAAGACCGTCCAAACCGGCGGTTGTGTACTGATGACGGAGTTGGCTGCGGCAATGGCTGCCCTGGATACGGCGGAACAGTCGGCTCCTGCCAATGCTGCCTCTATTGCCATGGCTTCAGCTAAAGTGCAGGTAGCATGGCCGGTAATTCCGCCGCTGCCGAACCTGCATAATTGGGTGAAGTGAAGGGAATCATGGACCACACCAAGCCAAGCACAAGTGGACCCAGATAAGGCAGAGGGGCCGGCCTGGGACTGGCCCCTTGCGCCGCCTACCAGGAGCGGGCAGGATGCCTGGGAAGACCCGTGGATGGACTGTGATTGGAGTTTTGTGATACCTTTGTGGAGGTGGTAGCATGATTACTCCTGTCTGTGAAATCTGTATTAAGCACACCGTTGAATATTCGGGTAAGTGGGATTCATTCGCCTGCTTAGATTGTAACAGGTGGGTCGATGACCCATGCCCTGACCCAAACTGTAAATGTTGCAGGAATAGGCCAGATAAGCCAACGGGAGACAGCCATGAATGACTGGGTGAATGCCTTGTTACAAAAACCAGAACCATATAAGAGGGTAATTGTAAAAACACAATTAGGTGAATTTGAGGGGAGCTGGAATCCATATTTTAGTAGGGAAGTCTGGATTGCAGGAGATGGGCCGTTTATTGTGCAGTCAGAAGTCACGCATTGGAAGGATATAAAATGATAGATTATCGCTCTGTAAAACTCGGTAAATTACCTTACAGGCATGACACTCGAAACCTGCAATTCGCAAAGTATCTGCCTCAGAGCTTGCGGTCTATGGCGCAGCTCGGGCCTCCCTCCTGCCCATCTTCCTACGACTGGTTAAGTAAGGTGAGCAAGTTCGGGCCGATGGGGAACCTGGACGTGGGGGATTGCACGGTAGCTGGGGCGGGGCACATGATCCAGGTATGGACCGCCAATGAAGGCAAAGAGGTTATCCTGCCGGATCAGGACATTCTTGCAGTTTACTCGAAATTGAGCGGCTATATCCCTGGCAATGAGTCAACTGACAATGGTCTTGAACTCTACCAGGTTCTCAAAGAGTGGCAGCAAAACGGGATTGACGGCCATAAGATTGGGGCCTATGTGCAGGTGAAAAATCTATCGCATATGGCCTTGGCTTGCTATCTTTTCGGTGGCCTTTATTGCGGGGTGATGCTCCCTTTGAGTGCTCAAGACCAGGATCAGTGGGTCGTGGCTGACCAGAGTCTGCAAGGTAACGCAGCTTATGGTTCCTGGGGAGGCCATTGTGTGTCGGGAAGTAGATTTGTCCCTCTCAGCTTTACTTTCATTAGCTGGGGGAAATTAATAGTCGCTACACATACCTTCATCCAGGATTACTTCGATGAGGTCTGGGCCATTATCTCCCAGGATTTCCTTGACGGGAAGCAAGAGAACCCGCTGGGGATTAACATTGACCTGCTGAATCAGGATTTGCAGACGGTGAAGGAGCAACCAGGAGGCCCATAATGGACGATGACAATAAATGCCTTGAATGTACTAAAGCGGGCCATACGCCTTCCCGGCTGACCCGGCTACCATTGGCTGAGGGTATTGCGATTTTTATTCTATCTTCCAGGGCAGGCGTCTCTACAGAGATTCATTATGCAGTAGCGGAGTTCCTGGAGAAGATCGGGAAGGAATTGAGCGAGACTCTACTGAACGAGGATGTGGCAAAGAAGGCTCTGGACCTGATGGAGACGGTGCATTGAAATGAAGTGCGCTCGCCATGTTGGAGAAAAAGAACTAACCAACTGTGGCTGTCCGATATGCCAGGGACAGGTAGAAATAAAACTGACTGTGTATCCTGGGTTTATGTGCCAGTTTTGCGGCAAGGAAGCTGATTGTTATTCTGTCATGGCTGATTGGACATATCAGGCATTTACCCAGAAACTTAATTTATATATTTGTAAGCCTTGTCTGCGCGCAAAGATAGGATGAAATAATGTCTCTTTCGCCCCAATGGAAAAACTTTTTGGTCCGCATGATGGCTCTGGCTATTGCCTTTATCGCCGGCTACGGGGCCTGCTTATTGACCCTGCTTATCTCCGGGGTGATTAAAGTGGCTGGCTAACCATACTTTAATAACACCAATCCCCACCCCAGTAATAGTAACTAATCCCCAAATTAACCCACAGACAATGGCTGGGATCTTTAAAATTGGGTAATCTATAGAGGCTGCCAGTCCCACTAAATAAAAAAAGAAACAGAATAAATATAATCCAACAAGAATAGATACTATTACTTTTCTGAACATCATTTCCCCTCCTTCTCCGCCCTCGCCGCTAGCCAAGCAGCATGGGCTGCCAAGAGGATAGCATTGCGGCGGGGTTCAGTATATTCTCTTAAATTTCTAAATGAACTAAAATCTTTTGAAAAGCTGCAATGAGTTTTTTCACCACGGTAGTGCAAGTTTAGGCCCCACTCTAACTCCCTCATCTTGTCAATCACCATCTCAATCTGGCCGTTGGGTTCGTCGGGGCGCCAGTCGGCAACTCTGATTACATAAGAAAGAGAAGAGTTTGAATTGACGTGGTAAGCAGGGCCAGTTGGGTAATTATATTCTCCTTTAGCCCACCCCATCAAATCACAGGCAGACCAGCGGCGGAGTTCGGTCAGTTCTTCGGGAGTCATTTCCCTTCTCCTCCTATCGAGTTAGTGGTAAAATAAATAATTGCTAAAATAACGGCAGCAATTATAATACAAAAGGCGTCGGCGTCTGTCATGGCTTCTCCTTTTCCAAGCAGCCACGGTTAGGATTTCGGTCATTTCCATTCCCCCGTTTTAAGTTTCTCCGCACACCGCTCACATACCTGGCTGCTGGTTCCAGCGAAGCAGTCAAGTTCAATCGCTTCGTCTGTGGTTTCGTTTCGAGCAAAAGTCCGATGCTTCTCGCAGAAATACCAGCCGCAGGAATAACATAAGTAGGAAATTCCTCGGTCTATCATTGCCCGACATCCGCAGTGGTGACATTTGCATCGAACCCCATATCCCCGCTGCATCGGAACTTGGCTATCAAACCTGTTTATTTCATAGACGGCGTATCCCATTAGCCTGTCTCCTTGACGGTTTTAATGATTATAACCGCTCACCATCTTTAAGTCCCAACACACGGCGAAATTCAAGCGTCGCTAGTTCTTCTTCTGGATATTCAGCTTCCAAGGCGATAAGTGCTAATTCCGCACTTTGACGTCTCACCAGTATCATCTCACCTAAATCCAATCTGTTCAAGAGACGGCCACAAAGACAACGAAGTTCTTCCATAGCTATCTTTCCTCCCCCGGCTTCTCCTTTCCCAGGGCGGCTTTGAGATCATCCACACTTCTTTCTGGAATCCCTCCATCCCCGAAATAAGAATTTTCTTCAACCCATTCCATAACAGCGGCCAAGGCTATGCGCCGCACTAGTACCATCTCTGTATGGTCTATTCCACAGACAAAAGGTTCCTTGCTACAGACTGGACACTTCCCGGCCTCAGCCTTCTCTTGCTGCATTGCTTCAATTACCAAATCGGCTTCAGTCATAGGATTAGTAAGCACTTGCCCAGCCTCAGCATCGGCGGGAGTAGTCGGGGCGAGGAAGGCTTCAAGAGCAGAGATCAGATTTTGTGTCTGAGTGACCATATGGCCTGGATCGGTATTACGTAATCTTATTTTACACATCCATAACAGTCCTCTTGCCGCTTTTTGCCATTCCCCCTGGGTGGCAAGTTGGCTTTGGAGGCCCTTAATCTCCAATGCCATCCCGGAGTAAAGCGGCGACTTCCTCTCTGCCTTGCAGGGTTCGCAGGGGCAGTCTTTGTCGTGCCTCATTCCTCACACCTCCTATCCTGGGAGTTATGGTGTAGATTTATAGACATCTATCTTTTTCTGTAAATCATATAATTCTTTCGTGAGCTTATTATTTCTATCCTGTTGTGGGGCTAACACAAACCAATGAGATAGTCCCAACAATATAAACAAAATACCAGTAATTCTATACAATATAGATGGCATCACTCCCTCTCCTTGCGCAACTTGTTAATCTCGTCCCGGTCCATGAAGGCTTGGACTTCCTTTTTATACCAAACCCCGATATGCTCTAAATCATCCCCTGCCATTTCTTTAAAGATGGCTATCGCCTCCAGTAGCACCTCAGCTCGGGCGGCAAGTTGGGATTCGGCAGCAGTAGCTCTTGCAATAGCTTCGACAAGTTCAGCTAATACCGCATCGGTCTGGTCTAAAGATACCCCCAAAGCAGCCATAGCCGCCCGCTCGGTTTCACTAATTTCTTTGCTCATGTTGCCTCCTTAAAATATTTCTACTTCCCAGCCGCCCTTTTCGGCCTTCACCGCTAAGAAGCGAAAAGGATAGATGTCGGCTGCTACCCGGATTCTCACTTTAGCCGCTTCCCGCCAGAATCCTTTGACTTCGTGAATCTCCAAAGTGCCGTCTTTGACCATTACCGCGAAATCCGGTTTAAAATACGAATCATCTGCCAACCGCAATCGGACCCCCTCAAACTTATACCACAGCACTTCGCCGGTCCGCAACAGAAGCTCAAGACGGTTGGCATAGGCAGCTTCAGTTTTATTCATGGTACTAGTTTTAAGGTGGCCCTTAGCGGTTACTTTTCGCATTTTACTCCTTTAAAAATTTATTCCTCCCGGACCCCTCTATGGGCAGCGCCTCGTACGAAAGCAATCTCCCAATAAGGACCGAACCTCTCGCCCTGCCGGGTGTACCAGAAGCGGCTTATGTGAAAAACCTGATAACCAGCAGCAGTAGCAATTTCCTCTGCCCGAAAGCCTTCACTTTCATTGCCTTTGAACCAGACTACCGGTCGTTCACTAGCATGGCTAGGGCCACCCTGGCAGGAATCAAATGTATCAATTCCGGCCTCTCGAAGCACTTTAACAACTCCAATGATTCCATCATCGAGAGCATCAGGGCCTTCCAACATCCACGATTCCATTGGGAATATCTTTCTGTATTTGAGTCCTGATTTTCCGTACGATTCAGCACCGCAGCGCCGACAATAGAATGAAGGTTTCAATTTCAATTCTTTAAAACTTATTCCTGCACATCCGCGGGTCCGGCTCGTGCCCCTTAGGAACTTCTGTTTGTGGCGGCTTCGGAAGAGGTTGCCAATGGGTAGGCTCTGTGGGTGTAATTCTTCTGATTACCGGCCAACCAAACCAATAGTTTCTAATCTTTGTCCCAACGCCTATACGATACTGCGGCGTTATCACCGTTAAATCCTGGAAATATAGAAGAATTGGTTTGTCGAAAGGTGCAGTAGTAATATCATGCCACTTTTCCATTGCGTCTCCTTGCCCTTCACAGATGATGCAGTTCATCGGTTTACCCGTCTTGGTGCCAAGTTTGGACTCCAATAACAGGCTGGCCCGTCCGTTGGGATAAAACAGTACCACTTCCAGCCTCTTATAAGAGCTTCTAATTTAGGATTTATGCTTGACCATACCGGAGCTACCTGGAAAGACTGTTGTCCATCTATCCCTGCCATGGCTTGAGCTTTTTCAACTTCCTCAATAGATACCTTATGAGGATAATGATTACATAATAACATTAGACATCACCAGCTTCTTAATTAAGAGTTTGTGCCCCAACTCTCCCGGGGGCACTTAGGGCCTGGGTGCCAGAGGCTTAGGACCGGCAGAAAGGCACAAGGCCAGCGCAACCGGCCCCTACGATCTCCGGGTGGTGGGGAACACCGAAGACCAGCCTGGCGTTAACGAGGTCAGGCGCCCTCGAAGGAGGAGTACTGCGCTGGCCTAACTGTTTAATCGGGTTCGCCGTCGTCGTCTGAGTCAGCACGAGGCTCAATTTTTATCTCCCAGAGGTCACATACCCCTTGCGCCTTCACCGCGAAGCCTCCGATACCGCAGGGTCGGCTCATTTCGTAACTCTTATATATAGGGTGCATCTTCCTCACCAAATTCCCGCAGGTCCGGCAGCATCGGGCCAGGGGTTTAGGATTGTAACCTTGCTTCGCCTTCGCGTCAGATTGCTTGCTCATATCAAATCCTCCTTCCTTGCTGTTTATCTTTCTGGTGAATAAGGTCATGCATGACTTGGCATAACTTGTGTCCCTATTCTGTTGCGAGATCAGCCAGCTTTTTCAGTTCCTCCGATCCCCACTTATCCCGGTTCTTGCCGAACTTCACCACCAATTTTGCCACAGGCCATCCCTTGTTCTTAAGAGTATCCAAAAGTTCTTTGATGTCCGGTCTCTGATCTTCTGGACTCGCAGTACCCCCCTTATCATCCTCTGTCTTTTCTTTTTTCGTGCCTCCTGGGGCATCAGGTGAAGCCGAGGCGGGAGAAGTAGGTGGGGCGTGGTTCATATCGGGCAGGTCTTCGATGTCCTGGTTAAAATATTCGGAGGCGTTGACAGCCACAAGAGTCGTCGCCACTAGCGCCCGCTTGTAGGCCATCTTCTGAATCGTGTTCACCAAATCGGCGGGGTCCGGGTTCTTCTTTTTCCCGACATCCTGTTTTTCAATCTCAGCAGAGCCTTTTAGGAATTGTGTGCCGCATCCGCCGAGTTTAGACCAGCAATACCACCCTCCACCTTTTTCCTCTTTGTTCCGGCGAATAGCTTCTTGGTGGCACTTGGGGCATTTATACTCACCCTGGCGATAACGGTGTTTGGTTTCCCAGGAGTTTGCACTACCATCGGCTTCGGCCACTAACCGGCCATTGCGGGATAGGCGAATTAAGTAATGGAAGTAGAAGAAGGCTTCCCCTCCATGGTCTTTGCCAGTCCAGTCCATTTCCCTGGCGAGAATTTGTTCCTCTTTGGTCAAACCAAAAAAGGTGCAAAGTTTCTCGGCTCCTGGCTTCAAAAGGGTCCACATGGGTACTTCTACTTCGCCACCCGGTAACATGATTTTGCGCTTTCCGGTTCCTGGTATTACTCCGTAATCAGTCCCAGGCCGCATGATCTCCTTCACGAATTGCCCCAGCATTTTGAACCTCTCCACGGCGGTCGCAATGTCCATTTCCGGGAGGCTCAAGCTCTTCTCCACAATTTCTAACTCTCGGGGTTCGTTCATCTTCTCCTCCTTGGCTTAATTCAGGGTATTCATAGAATAAGTGGGGGTTCATCCTAAAGCACCCCCGTTCTTGCTGATGCACTTATGACTAATAGTATCACTCGGCAAGTTCCAGCCACATGCAGGACAGATTTTGGTCGTTATGTAACCTGGTGATTCTGATAGTTTTTCGCACCATTTTTTATCAAAGTCCCAATAGGCTAACTCCGGGGACTTCCCAAACCCCGCTACGCCGTCTTGGAGATTTTCGCCATACAAAGCACACCACATATCACCATCAATGAAGATGCGGGGTTTAAGCAGGTGGCAAGGACGACGTAATTCACAGGCATAAGCGTAAAGTTCATTTTGAATACGGGCCGCTTGTTGATCGGATAATCGGATAATATGTTCATCTTCTCCTCCTTGGCTTAATTCAGGGTATTCGTAAAATAGATGATGATCCATTTGCTTCTCTCCCTTATTGTTCAACCCATTCAGGCCATTTTCCTTCTTCCCATGCTTTAGCTCTGTCAACATCAGAAGAAGTAGGATCATCAGGTACTAATTTGATCCATTCTGGACCGTAGCATTCACGGGCAAGAGCTTGGCCCCAGTCATACGATTTGCCATCCTTGCCGTGAACGGTTCCCCCATGTTTTCGGCCCATACGCATGATCCAGTCAATAACCCAATTTGTGTAGTTCATCATGGTATCCTTCTCTTGGGCACGATTCGCCGCACAGGGATAATGGGAGACTTGTCTTTCACCAATGCCTCGTGAAGTTTATCCAGCCAGAGTGTCGGATACTCCACCCGCAGGTGCGCAAAACCGTCTCCATGAAGCTTTACGAATTCTTCCTGGCGTCCGGATTGCTCCATCTGAAAATCTGCTTTTGTAAAAATATCGGGGTCTGTGCTAAAGCGACTTACCACATTTTCTTCAAGTTCTTTCATCCTATTCTCCCTTAATACTTACGGAGTCGCGCCAAGCAACGAGTCAAATCCATCGAGGCCCTGATGGCAGCGGCGTTGTATTTGCCGGCTTCTTCTTCCTTTTTTTGAGCACTCAGGGCTTTATGTGCCGCACCGATGAACCTCACAGCTTCGGCTATGCAATCTTCAAGGTCTTTGATAGTTACGGGCATCTTAGTCTCCTTAATACTGATTTTTCATTACTACCCCATCATTTTGAAAATCGCTCAAGGTTTTGGCGATGGATAGAATGGCGCAAGATTCATGCTCCGGTTTCTCACCCCACTTTTCCCACCAGGCACATTTTTCTTTTTCGCACTGGGGGCTATCAGTTAATGCCGGGCTTCTGCTAGGGGGATATTGAGAAAATTTTAAAGGGCAGAACATTTCATCCTCCTTTGGGGCCAGCTCTCGCCAGCCCCGGTCATGTGGTTAGCGGTCCTTCTTTATAATGCGCCTTGGGCGAGCCAATGTTGCTTCCCTTCCCACCCCGGCCTCTAAAAGCCGTCGCCCCTCAGCACAAACTTGAAATCATGCCCGGCTTCACTGAGGTGCCGGGCGACCCCTATTAGGGGGTGCGCTTTCTTGAAGCCTCGTCCCTAATTCGTCAGCATCCAAATCACAAACCCCACCCCAACGACCACCAACCCCGCCACCACGCCCCTTACGACTTCCTTAGCTCGCCAGTAGGGTTCCGGTGCCATCGGCTCACGGACCGCCAGGCGTTGGCAAAGCCGTATAATGTCCTCTGACGTGATTTCCCGGTAGGGGGGCTTGGGGAGGTAGATGAGTTTGCCCATGGCTATTTCCCTTCTATGCAGTTTATGTGATTCAACTCGCAGTAGAAAAACCTCAGCCGCTCGTACATTGCCTCTTTTCTGATCCAGATAGTGAATCCTTCCCCATCGTTCAGGGAGCCGGTTAAATATCCGACTCCGTGATTTCCATACCGCCGGTCGCACCCGCAGGGGCAAGGACGAGATAAAACGATATTGTGATCCTTTTCGCCTTTCCAGAGGATTTCTTTGCCCATAATTACTCCTCCCCTCGGGCCGCGCCAAGGCGACCCTGGCTTGGATTAGTGAGCAATCGGCTTCATGCTCAATCTCGGTGTGATTGCCGTCTTCATCCTCGCCCATTGTGCCAACGCAGCCCATACAGGTCAGGCCATCGGTGAAATCCTCGGCATCCCCAATGAGGCGGACAAGCGCCTCCACGAGCTTCGTGATTATGGCTTGTTGGCGAATAATTACTTGTTCATTTGATGCGGACATTGTTTACCTCCTCTCTTTGCCAAGTTACAATTATAACACAAAATAGTGTATTCTTTTGGGAAACTTCTGCGGATTACATTTCTATATACCCCTGAACCACCGCCATATTGTTTCCGATGTTCATCGCCATCATTGTTTAAATGTTCTAATGTTAAAAAGGTTATTTCAGATTCACCACAACAAGTGCATTTGCCCCCATAACCAGCAACAATTTGAGTCTTTAATTTAGTCCGATATTGAAGCATATAATCAAGAGATTTACTGTAATGAGCTTGTCGCCATTTCTTTGTTTTAGCAACTGAAAGTGCACTGATATAATGGGCTTTTCTATATATGGAAGCACAGAGTTTACAGCGGCCTTTATGGCCATCACTTTTTGCTTTTTCAATATCAAATTCCGATAAGGGTTTCTCTTGTTGGCAATGACAGCAAATTTTGAAACCTTTTTTACTCGGCAACGTCTTGAAACACTTTGTCAAATCACCATCCTCCTTGTTAGTTCCCGCAGGCTCAACAAGCCACGGCAAGATTTTGGGGGCCGGATTCGATACCGGCTATTATCCTTGGCATTGACCGCTCGCCATCGGCCATTCACCACAGAATCATTTATGCCTACCTGAGACATGTTCCTCTCGATTCAGCATCCCGGTTGCGCCGGGCCGCCCCATCGCCTCGCCGTAGCTGTTCAATTTGCCGAAACTTGCCCCGCCTCCGCAGACAATCACGATTGGATACACGTCCCTATCCCTGCGGTTCTTCAGCCCGCCCTCGTCGCCTGATGGTGCTTGCTCGTGGGGGCAGCGCCTATGGGCTTATTTAAATCTCCCGTCAAGGCCATACCGATGAAGCCGCCGATGACAGGACTTACAAAGCCAAATTACTATTAAAGGTTCGTTATAATTGGGATGGTGTGATTCATATTGCTGTCCTATTTTGAAAACATCCCAGCATCCGTTACATAAAAGAGGCGGACCTTTAACCAGACCGGTCCTAAGAGCGTTTTTAAATTCAAGCCATGCTTTATCTTGTAATTTCTTTAATAAGTGATTAGCTTCCCGTTTCTTCCGTCTTTCAATCTGAATCTCTGTATTGCGGGTTTGATAATAATTATTAAAATAGGTTCTTTGCTTTTTCTGTAGATCGGGGTTTTTAGATTTATGTTCTACTTGATATCGACGGCCACAAGATTTACAATATGCTCCTTTACCACCGGCCATTAACGGATTGTCATAAAACTCAGTTGTCGGCTTGATCCCTTTTCACCGGGAACACCGACGATAAATTTGGTCGGCTTCCTGGAAAAACACCCGAGAACCCTCAATCGCTTCCATGATTATCTATTAGCACAGGCGAATTTCATTTGCAAGGTTTTTTTTCGCATGAACGAATTTTTTTTAGGGAGAAACTCGGGAGCGGGGATTAGTGCAGTTTAGGTCTGAATTTAAGGATTTTCGCTAGTAGCTTCGAGGGGGGAAAAGAGCCTTTGGTGATAAACCTGGAGGCTTGCGGCGAGAGGTTCGATATCGCTATCGGCCAGAATGAGGGAAATTAATTTATCTATGAGGTTGTGGCGATCTTTCTTGATAGCTTCCTGCCAGCGAGAGAAGCCTAAATTTTCGGTATCCAGGCTGCAAGGCTTCTCGCCCCTGATGACATGGGCGAGTTTATAGATGGTGATGAAACTCGGCTGCTTATGGCCTTTTGCCCCTGATTTATATTCGTTGAAGGTTGTCTCAAGAACCCCTGCCGCCGCAGCCATATCTTTGTCGCTCTTGAATTTGGCGGGCCGCTTCTCCATTCCGGAAATCACTTCCTTAAAAAATTTCCAAGCGGCCGCCTCAATTTCCCTTGGAGTGTTCATGCTATCTCCTATCATGGGATTTATTCGCATGGGCGAAAATATGTCTTGCAAATCCGATTCGCTTGTGCTAATCATCGTTTTATGACCCTCAGAGAATTTTTCACCGAGCAAGGCATCCACTACACCCCGTGGGCGAAAATGAATGGTGTCCCGGCCTCCTGTATCCATCGCCACCTTAGGGGGAAGGGCTATTTTAAGCCGGCAACCGCCCGGATAATTCATAAAGCTACTGGCTGCTTGGTTCCTTTGGTCAACTTATGCCCTGACCTGGAAGAAAGTTCGCCTGACTGTGCCTAACATTTTCACAAACTATTTTTCATCCGTCTGCCAAAATATTTCAGCGGTTGCCAAAAATGCAGAAGCAGCAATATCAAGGGTTTCCCGGCCTATTTTGGCAAAACCCCCTTCCCCTTGCCACGGAGAAAAAGGCTGATGGCTGAATTTGATTGGGATGATTTTATCTCCGATTTATGCCGGGACCTCCTGCATGGCGTGGATCTCACCCGCATTCTTGAGCGCACCAAGCTATCCGCCAACACTATCGGCTGTCACATCCTTCGCACCAAGCCCCAGATACCCAACTCGAAATAGTTGGGGATTTACCTGGATGAAGCGATGAAGCAGCGACCCGAGAATGTGCGCCAGGCCCTAAAACGGATTTGCGCTCGGTTTGGGATGACGGCTGAGTCTCTGGATATTCTACGGAAAGAAGTTGAGAGAAATAATGGGGGATAACCCCACCCCACCGCTGCTAACCGTCAAGGAGGCGGCTTTGCTCTTGAAATTATCTCCACGTTCTATATACCGAAAGGCGCGGGTACTCGGGGGCTTCTACCCTCTTGGCCTGCGCTGTTTACGATTTCGGGCGGAGGTAATTTTCAATGCCATGCTGGCGCGAGAAGAAGGGCTGGCGGTATCGATTCCAGTACCAGGGCAAAAAATTCAACAAAGCCTGGTTTCGTACCAAGGCCCAGGCTAGAGCTGCCGAAGCGGTGCACAAGGCCGAGTTAAAAAAAGCGGTGACGGCCAAGACCCGAACCGGCATGGGCTTCGAGGACCTCGCAAATGAATACCTCGACTACGGAATTAGAAGATTTGCTCCAAAGACTTACAAGTATAAATCCTATGTCTTTAAAGAATTCATTAGGGTCATGGGAGATTTACCCCTCTCCCGGATCTCGGTGTCTGTGCTGGAGATTTATCTACGATCTCGGCGAACTAATGTCAATTATAACCGGCATAGAAAAGATCTCTGTGCGCTGCTGGTTTGGGCATGGAAAAGGCAAAAGATTGAGCAAAATCCGTGTTTCTTCCTGGAGAAGATGCCGGAGCCTCAGTTCATCCGGCAAATACCCACGCCTGATGAGATGCGCCGCCTCCTGCTGGCGGCAGGGGAGGACCGGCCATTAATCCTCGTCCTCTATCACACCCTGGCCCGAATAGACGAGGCGCTGAGGCTCCGCTGGGAGGATGTGAATTTCCAGGAGCGCACGGTGCGACTATGGACCAGGAAGCGCAGGGATGGGGCCTGGGCTGCCGATACGCTACCCATGAATCAGGTGCTATACGACACCCTCTGGGGCCTGTGGCGGGCACGAGAGCAAGCGGAGTGGGTATTCTACAACGAGAAGACACGGACTCGGTATATGAGACGCCCCAAGTTGATGCGCACCCTTTGCCGGAGGGCGGGGATAAGATATTTCAATTTTCATTCCATTCGCGCATATGTAGCTTCTTTACTCCACGATTCAAAGAAGGTAAGCACAATAGTAATATCCAAATTATTGCGTCACAAGAGTCTTCAAACCACCGAAATATATATAAAAAGTATGGACAAAGGGATGCAAGATGCGATAGAATTACTAGAGAAAATTCAGTATTAAGATTGACGAGCCGAGGGGGTGCGCTAACACCGCCCCCGGCTCTCCCCACAACCAACCTGCAAGGAGGTTCGGCCATGAGTGATTCTCAATTTAGCAGACTTGGCGAAAATTGGAAAGCAATTTCTGGATTTCCTGGATATGAGGTTTCGGACCAGGGACGGGTTAGGTCTTACTTAAAATCCAGGGGAAGAAACTTAGGAACCTATATTAGCACGACCGCGCAGAAAATCTTAAAACCTCATCCTGATCGTTTTAACCGATTAGCTTTGTATTTACGAAAAGATGGAAAAACCTATCGAATTTTTATTCATAGGTTAGTACTGATCGCCTTTGTTAGTCCTTGTCCTTTGGGCATGGAAACCTGTCACAATGACGGCAATCCTGCCAACAATAATTTAACAAACCTACGATGGGATACAAGGCGTAATAATGCCCAAGATACGATAATTCATGGAACTGTTTTGGCCGGAAGTAAAAACCCTCGGGCCAAACTTAACGAATCTCAAGTTATCCAAATCAGAGAAATGGCGGCTAATGGAATTGCCAACAAAAGACTTGCGGAAATGTTTTCTGTTTATCCAGAACATATTAGCGGGATTATTCATCGCAAATATTGGACGCATATATAGATGGTCGGGGCGGGCGGATTCGGACCGCCGACTTCCTGGTCCCAGGCCAGGCGCGCTTCCAGACTGCGCTACGCCCCGACATTTAAATTTACCAAAAAACGGAGCAGGCTCCCATGAAAATTCCCTTGAAGTCAGGAAAAGTCGATGAATAGTGCAAGAGGTCCGTCTCCCAAGGCAGTCCCTCCATCCCTAAACCCCTTTAACGACGCATGGTTGACGTGCCCTTGCTGTCTGCAAACGACAGAAAGTGGCGCGGTTTTCGGTTTAGGCTCCCACAACGGTTCCCATGGAAAAAAGGGGTTGACCTGATGCAGATTTTAATTGGGGATACCTCTGAAAAAAGAATTAAACGCATCTGCCAAGAAACAGGCATGGGTCGTATGGTGGCGCAGAACTGGCCTGACCTTTATGAGGGGGAACCGTGGGGTTTTGACAACGGGGCTTGGGGTTTCAAAGACCTGCCAGGGGGTTTTGACGAGAAAACCTTTGTCAACCGTTTACAAAAGGCAGTTGGAAAATATAAGCGGCCTTATCTTGCTGTTTGCCCTGACATTGTGGCGGGGGGCATGAAGTCGCTTGAGTTCTCGATGAAATGGTTTTATCAACTCCCGGAATGGCCTTGGTATCTAGCAGTGCAGGACGGAATGGAAGTCGTGGCGGTTATGGAGGTGATTGACCAGTTTGCAGGTATCTTTTTGGGCGGGACCGACGAATACAAGAGATATGCTGGGTATTGGTGTCAACTGGCCCATCACTGCGGGAAGAAGTTTCACTATGGCCGAGCTGGCACTCTGAACAAGTTGGCTCATGCTATCATGGTAAAGGCGGATTCTCTTGATTCTGCTTTTCCGTTGTGGACTAAGAATAGGCTTTTTAGTTTTATTCAGGCTATTTCGCAACAGCACTTTGACTTGACCATATTTGCCCCGCATCCTGAAAGAGGTCAAGGGTCTCTAGTTCAAATTTAGTGTCTCTCGCCGGCCTATGTGGCCATGAGCGAGAAGCAATTCGGGAAGGTTCTGGCCCATTACGGCGCGATGATGAGGGAGAACTGAGATGACACAAAAAGAGTTAATTGAATTGGCCATTGCTTATAGATGGGAAAAACTTACGGCTGTGAATACGGGAGGACAATTCACAATACTAAGAAAAGGGAAATACGAGTTATGGCTTAAAGGCGATGTCTGTAATATTTTGGAAAACGATAGTTATTCACATGGTATGGGCAGGGGTATGATGTATTTATCAAAAGCAAAAGTCCATCCAAACCCTTGGGTGATTGGACTTTTCGGCCCCATTGTTGGGCGCTGGTTTTCTTTGAAAGCTAATAAATTTCTTAGCTATGACCCAAGATTTAGCCTATAAATGGTTTTGCCCGATCCTCCAGGTCCGCACCCTGCGCCATCCCTGCAAGGCGCGGCTGGCGGCGCTTAGGTTTAAAAGGTCGGTGGCCTCGAATGCGGCGCTTTATTTCAACAACTACCAATGTCTGGAATGCAAAGGGAAGAAGCTGGTGAGGCTTAAAGGAGATACCAATGGTCATTGAAATTCTTGGCGAGGCAGGGCGGAAGGTTAAATTCTGCAAGGCCGGTACTTGTCTTGGATATGAACAAACTATGCTGGCAATTTTTAAGGGCGATGAAATGCTGGCTTCGGTTATCCTGCCCATTTCTGAAATGATTGAAGGATTCCAGAAAATCCAATTCAATGAAAATCCTGAGCATGAAAAAACTTAACGGCCCGGGTGATCTGCGCGCCGACTTTTCAGCGGAGTTTGGCGAACCGCCTTGGCTGGTTATCCGGGGTATGAAACTATTCAAGAGAAACACTGGCCTCTGGCCCACCATGCCCGGCGTCAAATATCAAGGCTGCTGGGAATATCATGTCAACATCATTAACCCGGAAACCTTCAACGAACTAGCCCGGCTGGCTCAAGAGTTCTATGATAATTTACCATAATTTACCAATGTTATCAAAATTAGTTAAGATTACCCATTTTTACTAAATGACAAATTTGTTACCGAGATTACCGGGTTTTGACCATTTGTTACCATGTCGCGGATAACTTGTTACCATCTAGGTTTGGCATACTCGGTGCAATTATATAACCGGGCGCGCGCACGCGGTTAACCGCACGGTTAATCCACGCAGTTAATATATTTTAAATGCAAAAGCGATAAAGGCAAAACCAAGGACTTTATAATGGTAAAAACCCAGCAAAAGCCCATAGAATCTAAAGAAGCTGAACAAACCGTGTTGGGTAGTCTGCTTATAGACCCCCAAAAAATTGCAGAGGTACTAGAAAAAATCAGAGCAGAGGATTTTTATTATTCCAATCATCAACTGATATTCAAAGCCATGACCGATTTAGAAGAATCCGGGGCACCCATTGATTACCGATCTGTATGCGTGGCCTTAACCGAATCAGGGAAATTAGTCGAAGCTGGAGGCATGGATTTTTTGGTGAAGCTCTCAGAAGAGGTTGGTCATGCCGCTAATCTTTCCCACTTTGTCAATATAGTACATGAAAAATCTACATTAAGGCGATTAGCCGAGATTAGCAGCAAAATATATCACGCCTGCCATGAAGGGCGGAAACCCGATGAATTAATTATAAAGGCTCAGGAAAAATTAGCGGAGTTGTCAGCCGGAGCAGGCTGTAAAAGCGGCAATCTAACCGCGAAGGTTAGAGACTGGATTAAAATATCGCCTGGACAATTTGAAGTGCGGCAGATTTATAACGATTTGGCGATTATTGCGCCTGGGGATAAAAAGACGGTTCTTATGGCTCTTGGCCGCGCTGAAAAAGAAGATTTAATTGACAAAATTCCTGGCAAACGTGGTCATTACCGGATTAAGGAAACTAATGTAAATAAAATAGATTTTCTTCATGCCGATCCTTCCAACTGGCTGGACCTCAAATTGCCGTTGGAGATTGATAAATATGTAAGACTGTTTCCCTCTAATATTGTAATAATTGCAGGGGAGAAAGGGATAGGCAAAACCTCATTTTGTTTAGATATGACACGGATGAATAAAACAAGATTCCCTGTAAATTATTTATCAAGCGAAATGGGACCAGAAGAATTACGTAACCGTTTAGAGAGATTTGAATTGCCGATAGAAGAATGGACGGTAGTCAATTTTAGGGCAAGAAGAGATAATTTTGCTGACCTGATAGAGCCTGATTCTATAAACGTAATTGATTATTTGGAAAAATACGATCAATTTTGGACTATCGCTTCGGATATTTGTGGGGTATTCGATAAATTAAATAAAGGGATATGTTTTATAGCTATCCAGAAAGATACGGGAGCGGAATCAGGCCGAGGAGGTATGTTTACTAGGGAAAAATGTAGGCTGCATTTGGCGCTATCTAGGAAAAAGGACCCGATTAAAGGAGTAGTCAATGAGGCCAAGATAGATGATGTGAAGGTCTTCGCCATGCCCGGGTATAACCCGAATGGCCTTGTTTTAAAATATAAGTTAATCCAAGGCGCAAGATTTTCACTGGCAGAAACAGGTATTAGCAATGGAAAGGAAGGGTGGTAAATGAAACCCTGTCCCCATCTGATTAACGGCAAGTGCGGCCATTTCTCATCGCTGCTTCAAGGCCGGCCATACCTTCAATGCGAATCTGTGCGCCTCATCAGGAATGGCTGCCAACTCAAGGTAGTTAGTCCCGGCGCGGCACCGGACGAGGGCCTGGCGGGGGAGATTAAACAGGGTTTAGAGAACACAGCAAAGGGAGCTTAATTATGGCTATTCGCATTGAGACCAAAGAGGGCAAGCTGGTGGTGGAATATGGAGTTACAGAAATTTCTACTCGCAAGCAGAAATTTCTTTACAGGCTAAAGGGCACTGAACTACACCCCATGGCTTATTTCAAGGCTGATGCTGATGCCGAAGAATTTAAAGACTTTTTGAATAAGATAGGGAGCCTTATCAAGGGTATGCGGGTGGAGCGGGAAGGGGAGATGTGATGGCTAAATCCTGCTGGACTTGTGATAACTGGTTGCCCGAACCCTGGGATTTAATGCCGGAGCAGCGGGACGCTTGGTGCATTATCAAATCTAAGCGTACCCTTTCTGATGATTTGTGCGGTGAACACAATAAAACCGGACCATTTGACGTCCTAACTGGGAGACCCTGGGTGCCTAAAAAGGATTAAGCGAGGAAAGTAATGTTTGATAATCTGCGCTTTAGTTATGATAAGGCTTTCAGTTATCACAAAATGGTAGGGACCATTGATGGTCACTTTTTCAGTCGGCGCATTTATGATATAGGAACGGGCAAACCCTATATTCTTATCAGCAATGAGAAATATTATTTAATGCTTGTTAGAAAAGAATCATTAGAAATGCTTATTGAGGATTTAAGATGAGTTGGCCTGATGATTATATCCCTAACGGCTTCACGCCATTTCACATTGAGGATGCTGGCATAATCTTCAACTGTGATTGCCAAGAGATTCTGCCCAAGTTCCCTGATAACTGCATTGATTTAAGCATAACCAGCCCGCCCTATAATGTTGGCTTAGATTACGGAAACGGCTGGGCAAAAGATAGATTGAATGTTAGTGAATATAAAAATCATGCAGATTCTATAATGGTTTATTTAAATAGAATAACCAAAACAGGGGGTAGGTTCTGTATTGAAATTGGTGGAAGTGGTAGAAACCTGCCATTATCCTGGATTTGGCAGGATGCAGCATATAAAGCTCAATGGGGATTATTTAGTGAGATAACTATTCCTCATCGCAAAACTAATCCAACGGCGTGGGGGAGTTATCTAAAAGCAGACAATGTTTATACAATTCCTAATTTCCACATGGCATATATCTTTTATAAAGATTTAGAACGGAAAGAGGGCGATGTTACTGAAATCACGAAAGAGGAATTTGTTGAATGGACACGCGGCTATTGGAAAATAAATTATTCAGGCCGAGAAACTAATCATCCCGCGGAATTTCCCAAAGAATTACCAGCAAGGTTTATGAAATTGGTGGGTCATAGCTCCGATGTTATATTGGATTTTTATCTTGGTTCAGGGACAACTGCAGTAGCCGCCAAGGAATTAGGCCGCAAGTTTATCGGAGTGGAGATTAGTGAGGAGTATTGCGCCCTTTCGGTTAAGAGGTTGAGGCAAGGAGTAATGAACTTCGGATGAGAAGGAAAAGAAGATATGATGCTTTATATAGCTTTACTAATTAGCGCAGCGGGATTCTTTATGTGGGGGTTTTATTACTGTCGCTATAAGACTTTTATGCGACTTAAAAACTTTATTGGTAAAGGCAAGCTGGATTACTTCATAGTTTTGCAGATTCTTGCAAATGATCTGCCTAAAAAGGAAAAGGAGAAATGATGAGCTGTATTCCATTGGATAAAAAGCCTCAATGCAAGTGGTTAACCTGTATTGCAGGAATGGGCGTAGCAGGCATGGGCGTCTGTTTTTTGCACGGGGACACGGATAACCCCAAGTGCTCCAAATATGAAAATGAAACGGAATTTTTAGAGAGGTGGAAGAATGCTGACGAAAACCTGTCCAGTCTGCAAGGAAGTATTTGAGACAATTTATGCCCATCAAATTTACAACAAAAAACGGTGTGCCAACCTGGCTAACCGGCAGCGCCAGAAATTAAACGGGAAACATTACGAGTCGTCTATACATGACGGTAACTGGGGGTTTGAGCGGGAAGCTGATTATATTTTGCACCTTGGCACAAACCATTGGAGCGGGGCTGCTATGTCTCGGCGAGAACTTCTGCTGAGTTATATTAATACCATCCATCTCCGGACCGCTCCGTGGTGGCACAAGGTTTATAATTATGCCTGCAAGCTCTATCAAGAAGAGTTTGGGGAGAGGGGGATGCAGCGGGGATAAAAAAAGAGAGCCAGGGCTTGCGGTCCCCGGCTCCCGGGGTAGTGGGTTAAACCAGATTTTTAAAAGATGCTTTAAATTGGCTGTCTGCGGCTTTCCTCGCATGAGCTTCTGCCATCGCTGCTTTTTTAGTGCGAAACCAGTCACCCGCCCAACAACCGGGGCCGTCTGAAGCAGGTTCACCAGAGCGGTAAACTTCTCCGCCAAACCAAGGGTGGGAACCTGTGCCTTTGTAAACTCCGAAATATTTATCCATCTTCCTGCCTCCTTACTCGATTGATACCGGAAAGGTTATCGTCTCTCCCGCCGCAATCCGTCTCTTGATCCGGCGGACCTCGGGGTGGGTGCCTCGTGCTCTCTCTCGGTGCATGTCACAACGCACCCAATGATTTCGTTCTTCTCGGGTACGGAAGCGATTGATAAATTCCAAAGTACCCGCTCCTTCTTGGGGTTGGAAATGCTTAGCCCAAAACCATTGTTTCCTCATCTTTAAAACCCTCCTGTGGCTTCACCTAAGCTCCGTGGTGAGGCGATTGGGGTGGGGGTTAGCTCTCATGGTCATCCACAGTAATTTGGGCATCTATAGCTTCCCGGTAATATTGGCGGAAGGGAATGCCGATCTCCCGCGCTTCCCTTGCTATTTCGCGTCGGTTTAAATAACTGGCGGCGCAACGCCTCGCAGTTGCAATGCTCCGGTGCCTGTGACCGCATGATTCCCGGTTCCCGACTCTATAATTTATCATCGTCTCCATCCTCTTTCTTGGAGGCCGGCCACCCGGCCTCCTGGTGGGGGTTAATTGCTGGCAGCCTTGAGATACTTTTCCGGGAAGCTGATGTTATAGCTGATGCGGCCACCATATTCCCCGGTTCTGCCAGTGATTTCTCGGAGTCTTTTGTCGAGGTCAACAGAAACGCGGCGCCATTCAATCTGACATTCTTCGCAGGTTTCAGGAAACTTTCGTCCCTCATTTTCTTGCTGGCATCGGCAGGTTCCGGGTCTAGGTATATTGCAATAAATTTCTAACCAACCCCAGGCAGTCCCGGTCCCGTGTCCAACCCGTATATTAGGATAATCCCTCACTAGGGCTTTCTTGACGGCCTTGGTTTCCTCTTTGTGGTTTTCAAACTTTCTCCATCCGCTCATCGCCTTGCCCTCCTTGATTTTGCTTGCTTAAATTATTTTCCCTTCTTTTCCTGCCGTGAAGTATCCCAATAAGGCGATTTGCACTTAGGACAGACCTTGGGGTGGTCCTGCTTTGTGGGCCAGGAGTGGCCGCAGCGAAAACACTCTTTGACTCGGATTTTAAACCAAGGCATTTTCTTCTTCCTCGCAAAAAAGCCCATTCCAACCCCGAAGGGTCAAGGTGGGATATGTTAGGTTTCTTTTTCCTTGGCAGCGTTTTTGCGTTTTTTATTAGCTTCTTTGGTAGCCTTCACCACTTTGCGTTGAGTTGCCGCCATGCGGACCGCCGCTTCCCAAACTTTTTCCCTAATCTTCGCATCCATCCCTTTATCCTCCTTTTGAATTAAGTCGTTTATCATGGCTCTTGGTGGTGGACCAGCTTCCAACTGGGACTCGCACCCTTTTAACCGCCCAGTTTGTATCAAAGGTGGCCTTGGATCTTGCAATGTTGCGCCCCTTACCCCTGGGTGTGTCGCTTGTCTTGCCTGGACCAGCACCAGTTTACGGACTTGCACCGACATCAAGAACCATGACAAAGAATTTAATTCGGTTTATCTATTTTTCTTGATTATTAGTATATGCACGACAGGGTATGCTTGTCAAGTATGTCAATATCGTCCAAAGGTTGATTTTTGTGAAACTTTATGTTTTTTTCTGAGATGGATTTGATAGTTCGGAAATATAAAAATAGTTCAGGAGGGGGTGCAAATCAGGACAAATTTTATGTCAGGTAGGATTAAATGAGGCAAACTAATTTTTGTTCTCTATGCCACTTTATAATAATTTTGCGATTAACATTGAGAAGTTTCGCTAATTCAGTTGATGTATAACCATATAATTTTCGATATTTAGACATCATTGGTTTATTATACTTTCTATGACATTTCCGGCATAAAGGGATTAAATTACTTGGCTTATGATTAGTTTTTGAGCCATCTTTATGGTGAACATCATTGGTAAATTCAGCGCATTCAATACATTTATAATTAAAGTCCTTCAATACTTTCAAACGATTTCTTTTAAGTTCGGAGTAGTTTTTATATTCAAAAATGCCACCTTTCCAATGAGGATTCCTGTCTCCCATTAAATACCATCCCCGAGGTTCGCCAGCGGGTCTTTTGACAAGTCGGTGTTGAGCGCATAAAGGAGGATTCTTGGGTTTTGTGGTGCACTCTGGCCATTCACAATTCGGTTTGTGGGGTTTTGGTTTTAAGCTGCGCATATATTTGTAATAATGATTGATGCAAAACGATCTGCAACGAGCTGGTTTTTGACAATCAAAGATAGAACATAATTGTTTAGCCATATATTCTCTCCTTTAAAATGCGATGTAAACAAATTTAATTTAAAATGATAACGATGATTTGTCCACTACATTTGTCCTTTTTGGGGGTGTTTAGTGACAAGAGGGGGTTGACATTCTCTGAGAACCACATTTAAACTATGGCTATGGATGGAAGGGTCATCTGACGGATGGGATTCGATGCGGGAAGCCAAGGTGTGCCGTCAGGTCTCATAAGCCAGATTGTGGGGGTTCGATTCCCTCTCCCGCTACCAAACTATTTGCTACCCCGCCTCGAAAGGGGCGGGGATGGATTTAAGACTATGAATGATCGAACGACAACAGGCGAAACCAGACGAGCCTCTGTAGCTCAAAAATCATTGACTTTTAAGGAAGTATTGTCGTGTTTTAAACAAGCAAATAAAGTAATTAATAAAAATGGCGATGTTGACATTGAGGTTTGGATAGGAACCAAAATGTATAGAATTGTGAGTGTAGGCCAATTTAATTTCGTACCTACGGTTACTTTAACATTGGCCGATGAACCAGAGCTTGCATTATAAACCGGGGTGTAGCTCAGTCAGCGGAGCGCCGGGCCTGGGACCCGGAGGTCGCAGGAGCGAAGCCTGCCGCCCCGACCATATTGCCAAAATTATTGCCAATTTAACAAAAAGTTGAGTTTATGCATTTAGTTAGCTTGCCAAAATGTGTGTCAAAAATTGCAACTCGCTCCCATTGGCGAGATGGAGGGCAATGGGTGGTGGGACGGAGCGGTGAACTACCGCGCCCCCGTGTTCTCATTGGCACGTTAAACAACAATGACCGGTACTTGGCCCGGGTAAGGCCCGGCTGTGATCCCGAGGTCGATAGGCATTCTGTGGCTGCAGCTCCAGTTTGCTTCGGGACGTTTTTTAAAGAGTCCGCGGAGGATGAAAAACAATGATACCTTTATGCGCTTGCGGTTGTGGAGAGCAAACAAATATAATCTCCAAAACTGACAATAGCAGAGGGAGAATAAAAGGACAATATTATAAATATGTTTGGGGTCATAATGTAGGGAAAGGAGAAAATGCCCCAACCTGGCGCGGTGGAATTGCTATAAAAAATGGATATTTATCTGTATTTATTCCAGATCATGCACGGGCGGATAAGGACGGATACATAGCGAAACATATTATACTTGCCGAGAAAGCCCTTGGCAAACCTCTTCCCTTAAAAGCCGAAGTTCATCATTATAACGGAACTAAAAATAGTGGGCCGCTTGTGCTTTGCCAGGATAGAAAGTATCATATGCTACTGCATCAACGTATGCGAGCTTTGAAAGCCTGTGGAAACGCTTCTTGGCTAAAGTGCTGGATTTGTAAAGAGTATGATGATCCGGGAAAATTATATTTACCAGAAAAAGCAAGTCCTCGACATCCTGATTGCATGAAAGAATATTGCAATGGCCGATCGGGTCCCAGCGGGAGGGACTAAGGGAATGTCAAGGCGGTTGGCTTATGGCCCCCGATACCTTGGCGGAGCCCAGACCTGCGCTGCCCGCGATGCGGCCGCATCTGGCGTAGGGATTTTTGATGCCCCGGGAAGCTGTCGGGCCACATTTCAGGCCCTCAAGTACTGGGCAGCTTCCCGTATTTTAAAACAGTCTCTTAGAGCGGCCCCGGTACGCTGATTGGCGGATGAATCGTAGCCGAAGCAGTTCAAGGCTTGATTCAGATAGTATCTGGCTTTCATAGCAGCCGGAAGTGATCGGGAGATTCATCTGAGTATATCGGCGGGGAGTTTCCGCTTGTCAGCTTTTCTGAGGGACTTGGTGCTGGCAAGATGCCTCACTGATAATTTGCTGGGTTTTTTAAAAGCCTAGCAAGTCCCTTATTTTAAAAACTATGATTGATATTATAGCAGACACCTTCCTGCTCGCTGCCTTCCTGGTAGCACTCCTAAAACTCCATTTGCAGATAGGTTGACTTTTGCCAGCCTTTCGAGTTAATCTCAAACCATGACCCCTGAAGAGAAAAGCGCCCAATGCCGTCAAGCCGTTCTTAGTGCCATTAACAAGTTGACCCCAGAGGAACGTAAAAAGAGGATGGAAAGAGCACTCGCCGCTCGTTGGGGACCAAAGGACGAGACAGAGAAGGAAGAAGATAAAGAGCTAAAACAGTTAGAAAAACTGCAAAGGGCGGCTAGCTCGATAAAAGATAAAAAGCATGAAGGAAGTGGGCCAGATCCGGCGAAAGTGTGTCGTGCCGTCGGCTTGGGAGAGATTGACGTTCTTAAGGGTGTTAAGACTCTAGCCGAAAAGTCTAAGTCAGATGTAGTGCGCCTGCGAGCCTATGAGCTGGCCTGCAAGGTTTTACGCATGATCAGGGAGGATACCCAGCAGAATGAGGGGGTTAGGATCATCATTCAGGCCCTTGAGGGCTCCCAGCAAGTCAACATCACCCCACCGGGCCAGACCCTACTCCAGGAGCCAGCCTCTTACAATCACCCTCAGCCCTCATCGCCTGGCAAGCCGATCCAGATAGTCAAGTGACGTTGTAATGCAGGCCAGCCGCAGTCTTGCTATACCATATCTTGATAGCACCGCACTTGATAATATTTCTGATTATATCTATCTCAATCATATCAACTACTTAGCATATTTGCTAACGTCTAATATCATTCATTATGTAAACTAACACTTGTGAAAAGGACATACAACCCCGGCCTGCCTTACTGACCTGGCATCGCGGCCCTGATGCTGCCTCTACTCGCCTCAAATTTCCTTCCTGGAAACGCGAACCCCGGGAGCGGCAGGTACCCCCCCCTGGGTAGCAATGTTTCCCCCGAGAAATATTCACATTTTCCATCCCGGTATTATTATGCTTGACAACCTTTTCTGAAATCCTATATATTCCAAATCATGACAGCTTGGGGTTTTAAAATTAAAAGGCAACAAAGTAATGATAAATCTTCTTCTATTTTAGAAGCGCCTTCTATAGACATAGAGAAAGAGAAGTTTAAAAGAACAATTGTCCATCTTGAGGATTTAAACAGCGACCTTCATAAAGACAATTTTGATTTACGGAACCAGGTTATTGCTCAAAAGAAGCAATTAATTCAATTACAGCATCAACTCAGCATGGCGCAGCGGTATCCGGGATATTTAGGGAAGATTCCACCAGAAGCAGACCTCTTGGAATTTATTGAAAGGCACCTGAAGTTTCTGATTTTTGCTTCACATCCAGACCGGAATCCTGGGAACGATGAAGCAGCCGAGGTCACCAGAAAGTTGATAAAATTTAAAGAGGGGGAATAATTCCATCCCGGCACAAAACTGCTTGATCTTTAATAAAAGGTGTTATAATGTAGTAGTCATGGAGGATAAAGAGCAAGGAAGACATCACCCGTATAGCTCAGTCGGGATAGAGGATATGACATGACCACCCTTGGCGCCCGCATCCGTTCCCTTCGGGAATCCCGGGGCTTCTCCCGACCAGCGCTGGCGCAGATGTCCGGGGTATCGGAGCGGGCGATCCAGAACCTTGAATTGGGTCAGGCTGATCCTCGGGTGGGGACTTTGGAGAAGATAGCCGTGGCGTTGGGGGTGAAGGTGGAGGAGTTGGTGAAGAAGTAATGATGCGGGTCATAAGGGAATTGAAGTAACTCCTACTGATTCCATTTTCGATGTAAAGCACAAGATTATGAAAGCCAAACTGATTCCTTTGGAGGAATTATCGCATGAGAACCCCTGATGGGTTGGCACCCCTTAAAATGCCTGAATGAAGTTATGGATAATCGTGCTTCTAACAATAATCTTCTACCCAGCGACCGGACAATGCCAACCCGCACCGACAGTAATATGCACGGCCTACTGCCTCAAGGGCCACACAACATCGGGGCCAGCGACAGCCGAGATTCACAGGAAAGGCGGCTGCATAGCCCTGAGCCGGAAGCTGGCGCAGGACCTGGGCCTGAAATGCGGTTCAGGGAAATACGACTACAGGTTTGGGGTTCGTGTAGAGGTCCTAACGGTAGGCACCTTCATCTTTGCCGACTTAATGCCGCCGAAGTGGAAGCACTATCGGGTGGATATTTACTTCCCCACTCTGCACGAATGCCATGTTTTCGGGGTTAAGCGATGCCAGGTGACGGTGGTTAAATGAACGAAGTCTGGCTAATTGAGCAACGCATTTGCCGGCCTGGGGAAGAACCCACCGATTGGGTTGCTATTCTGGATCAGGTTTTCTTTGAGCCAAGCATGGCCAGAGTCGAGGAAATATACCAGCCATTTACTGCTGAGAGCGGCATTGTTTGTGAATACCGGGTTATTCCCTACCGCCGTGTCGAACCAAAATCCCTGACGCTCAGGGAACAGTCGAGGAAGGAGGGGTGGAATCCTAACCCCTGATTTCTTCTTCGGGTAGCAGGCTCCTGATCTTCTCAAAATTTAACTCAAATCCATGTGCTATATCTAAATCAGGAATCGAAACAAAAATAAATAACCTGCTGTAATCTGGCCCCAAGGATTTTCCGGTTCCCATATCCAGCCACGATCCTCCGCCGGGACCACGCTTAATTAAGATATCCATCTCATTCCTCCTCCACCGGCCTGATAAAAATCTCATTCCGGTCTAAATACAAAGCCATCTTTAATCCTTGTATAAATCCCCGTTTTTCGCACCAGGGTTTAGGTAAGCGGATAAAATACCCCCCTCCTCTTTTTTGCACCCGCCTGAACATTACCGGCCTACATTTGCCAGACCCTCTTACATTTTTATTCCAAGTCCCTTTAGTCATATTGCGGCTCCTGTTTTTCTCATTATTAACCCCTATTTTGCTAAGTGTCAAGCCCTCTTGATTTTTATTCAGTTATCATCTTACTAATGAGATATGATAGATGTCCAGTGGTTATTTGGGCCAACCTCTCTGGCCTACATTCATTCCACCGCCCAAATCAATGCCCTGTTTGGACCACCGGGGTCGCATAAGACTTTTGCCTCTATCCAGGCAATCCTTGCTCACCAGCAACAATGCGGTACCAGTATCCGCATTGCCATCATCCGGGACACCTTAGAGAACATCCGTATTTCTGTAGTGCCTTCTTTTTTCGAGTATTTTGAAGTCGCCCCCGGCCAGGTCCATTTTAAGAATGAGAACAAGGAATTGCGGATTGATGTCGCTGGGGGGCTGAAGATTGAGGCTGACCTGTTTGGGTGCAACGACCCCGCCGACCTTCAGCGTCTTCAGGGTGCTTCTTCCTGGTCCTTGATCTGGATTAACGATCCAGCCCCCATGACTGAGCGGCAAAACGCCGGGGTGCCGGAAGTGGTTTATGACCATGCCGCTTATCGTTCTACTCGCAGGAGCGGCGGGCCAAGTCGGCTCCAGATTGACATGAATTATGCCGAGGAGACCCACTGGACTTATCGCCGGCTAATCCTGGAACCTGATATCGACCCCGAGACTCCCCTGATCGTCAAACGGGTATTTCATGTGCCCTATGCTGAGATTCAAGTTCTTAATGAAGAAGCCATGCAGATGGCCAGGAGAGTCTTTAGCCATGATGAGACGGCCAGGGCCAGGTATGTGGAGGGCCGCTTTGCCGAATTTAAGCCAGGCAAGAACGTGGCCCCGGGCTACCGGCGGGCTATTCATCTTTGCCCCAGCGTTATTGAGCCAGCCGCTGGTTTAGAATGTTTTGCTTTCTGCGATGGCTGGCACAATCCCACCTGCGTCTTGGGACAGATAACCAAATCCAACCGCTTGGTCTATATCGACACCGTGCGGGTGGAGGGTTCGGACATCTCTACTCTCCTGGAAACTCAAGTTGGTCCTCTTCTTGGGAACCCCAAATGGAAAGACAAGTGGCGGTCCTGGCGGATCGGCGGGGACCGAACCATGGCGACCCCCGACCAGGGAAACATCAACCACAAATCCTCTGAGGATGTGGAGAAGTTCTTCTCTCAGTTCGGTCATGGAGTCTATAAACCTCGTTTTGAGGGTGGACCTGTCACCTGGCGGGAGATTGAGCGCAGCTTCAATTATTGGCTGGTACATTCCAACCAGAACAATGACCCGATGATTTATTTGTCGGCCAGCAACCATCTGCTGGATAAAGGCTTAAACGGAGCTTGGCATTTTAAGATCGACAACTCGGGCAATATTGTGGGAACAGAACCCGTGAAGGACGAGATCAGCCATGTCATGGACGCTTGGGCTAATTCCGTGTGTGTGCTGCTGGGAAGCCAAATTGTACGGGTGAGCAAGGGAGCAATGAAGCAGGTGACCACCAAGATGCGGAACCGGGCTAAAAGTTACGGGTCAACTGGACTGGCTGCCAGGGGAGGCGTGTAGGCCGATGGCGATCAAGGTGGAGACCCCCGGATGGAAACGCTGGGTTGAAGTCCAGTCTTTTGAAGGCAAGGACCGGGAAGGCAACAAGATTGGGCGCCAGGCGTTTCGCAACACGCTCACTGGTCAGATGGTGTTTCCGGAGAAGGGCTGGGATGGTGACCTTGCTAAATTGGACCACGGCGAGACAGCCTGCGTGACCCATTCGCTGGTGGGTGACGATGAGTTCTGGACGGCAATGGCTGCCGCCAAGAATAATCCTTTAGGAGAGGTAATAAAACAAGAAAATGGGCGCACAATTATTCGCTACTGACCGGCAACTTTATCCCAATGGCCGCTGCGTAATTTGCGGTGGGCATGAACATCGCAGTCCGAGCATACTTCCCCGAGACTTTCTTCAAGGGCATCGTCTGACGGAACGCCGGGATTGTCCTCATTATGAGGACTGCTTAACCCAGGCAGCCATCATAGATGCTGTGTGTGTTCCATGTGTGGTCTGTAATCAAATGACCCAGCATTAAGGAGGCGGTATGCCAGCAGAAAGCAAGAAGCAAAGGCAGGCGGCTGGTATTGCTGAAGCGGTGAAGGAAGGCAAGATCAAGGCAAAGCCGGGTTCCGCTTCCGCAGAAATGGCCAAAAGCATGACCCATGAGCAGCTCCACGACTTTGCGGCAACCAAGGAAAAAGGTCTGCCGGTGAAGAAGACCAACACGGGGCATCTGACCAAAAAGAAATTTTAAGGACCTCCATGGCAATTACCGTTCCTGAAGATCCAACCGCCGAGGTGCAACGCTCTCGCAACAAGCTGGAGATGGAGAGCGCCAAGCCAGAGATGGATGACAAGGAATTGGCGGAAAGAGAGGAAGCCACCCAGGCTTACGCCGGGGAGGATGAGGCCCATTTTGTCGCCTATCTAAATGCTTGTGTGAAGGAGTCCCGGGATTCCATGAAAGATATTCGGGATGAACAGGCGGAGTGCTGGGATGTTTTTAACGAGAAAGAGCCGTTGAATTACAACTTCAAGGAGGAGTGGCAGAGCCGGGCGATCCTACCCAAGCCGAATATTTACGTCATGGCTTTCCTGGCGGTTATCAGCAAGGCTTTTGACCCGCAGTTTTTAAGTATCGAGAACGAGCAAAACAAAGTCGATGCGGAATTTATTCGCAAACTGATGTCTCTGATGATGTCCAAATCCTTCTCCAACTTCCCGATTAATTTTCTGGACGCCACCCAGATGGGGGCGGCGGTGGGTCAGAGCATGGAGATGATTCCCATGTGGCGCTCTGGTCAAGGACCTTATTGGGACTTGATCGAACCCTGGAAGATACACCGCGACCCCGATTCTCTCAGCCGTCAGCCCCAGTCGGGTATGTATTGGATTCACCAAGAATGGCTGGACTACTCCGATTTGAAGAAGATGGAGGGAGCCGGGATACTTCAGAACCTCCAGGATTGTGGGCCTGGCGGGCAATGGGGCAACCCCTCAGCCGATGCCAATATCGATCCCAGCGAACTGAAACGGCGCCGGGATATGCTCTACCAGCAATCATCCTTTCGCACCAAGGTTCTGACCTCCGAGTTCTACGGCACCATCCTTAGCCGACGGGGCGAAGAGCTTCTACCCAATTCTACTTATTGGGTAGTGGCTGACCGGGTGGTTAAACTCCCCAAGATTAGCCCTTACCCAACTCTGCGCTGGCCTGGAACCAGCTTTAGCCCCCTGCCGCACCTGCTCCGTCACGATGGCCGTTCCCTGCTCACCGGCCTCAAGAGCCTGTGGTACGCCATGTGCAACCTGTTTGCCCTGTATATCGACAACCTCAACTGGACGGTCAATCCTCAGAAAGAGATTGACACTTCCAGTATGGTGGACCCCGAGGACTTGACCGACTACCCTGGTAAGCTCTACCTCGTTCGGGGAACTCAACAGGGAAATATGGCGATTCGGGTGGTGGACCGCAAGAGCATCACAGGTGATATCCTGGCGAATCTCAAATTCGGCGATCAGACTTTTCAAACCGGCGGACCAGTGACCTACGCCCAGCAGGGCCTCCCGGATTATCGGGCCGAAGTAACCGCTCGGGAGTCGGCACAGAACCTACAGCAATCCAATACCGTGATGAGCTTGGTGGGTGGCAACTTGGATGACGGGGCCTTGAGTGCCATCGAAGCTCTGTACGAGACGGTCAGGATCAATCTCACCTATGATGAATTAGCGAAATGGATGGGGTCGGAGGTGGCTGACAAGTATCGAGATAGCTCCGCTACCGGCCTTCGTCTTCCCAGTTTGACTAGTGGGAGTTTCAGGATCAGTGGAGCCTCTACGGTTCTTCAAAACCAGGAAGTGATCAATACTATCGGTAAATTAGTCTTGCCGCTCTGTGATCCTAACGGTTTAGGTAAGGTCTTTGGAGTCTATATGAAGCCCTATGGAATTATCAAAGCCATAGAAAAGCGGGCCAACCTGGAGGATGAGGGCATTGTAGTAACCGAAGAAGAGGCCAAACAGATTGATGCCAAGCAGCAGGCCCAACAGGAAGCTCAGATTGAGGCGCAGAAGCAGAAAGAAGCTGGTGAAGCTGCCAAGGCTGGAGCTGAGGCCCACGAGGTCGGCGCAGAAGGCGACCGGCATGTGGCACAAGCTGGTATGTTCGATGCTCAAGCCGGGGCGGTAGCGGCGCAACCACCGGGTGAAGGTGGCGGAGCACCCGCGCAACCGACGGAAATGCCGGGAGGGATGCAATAAATGTTGCGAGGTGGCGTGCAGACTGACATCAGGACGGGGCGACCCGTAGAATTTAAGCCGGATCAGCGCAAGGGTCAGGTTCAGGAGCGGTTTACCCGGAGTCTATTGGATGCCTCGGACATGGCGGTGGCTCTCCACCAGAATAATGCTGTCTTGAAAGTTTTTTTAAAGCAATATACCGCTCGGTTGGAGGAATTGGCTGCAACCGACCCGAAAGGGATTTGCCAGACCCTGGAGGCTTCTATCGGCGAAATTCGTAATATTTTGGAAGTATTACCCCTTTTGAGGGAACGGCAGGCCATGAGGGTCTTAGGACCGCAACTGGCCAGCCTTATTGAAAAGGAGACTTAGGGTGCCCCATACGGGATAACACCCTCGGCATAGAAACAACCTGCCGGCCCGCAAGGATAACCGGCGTGGAGCGGAGCAAGAACCATGCCAACAGGCGCAACGCTACAGGAAGAGATCATCACCGGCCCGAAGCCTGGGGAAGAGACTCTGGCGGACGAGTTGGATAATCGCCGTGAGGTCACCGGCGATATGCTGATGGGTGGACACCCGAACGAGGAACCTGAAAAAGAAGAAACTCCGGTTGCCGGGGAAGAAGAGAAGCCTCCCGAAAAGGGCGAGGGCGAGGAAGAAAAACCTCCTGAGAAGAAGGAGCCGACTTTTCGGTTCAAAGATCAGGAGACTGCGGAGAAATCTCACGCCGAGGCCGAGAAGGAGATGACCAAGGCCAAGATGGAGGCCGCAGCCCTTCAGCGGGAACTGGATGAACTCAAGATCAAGCCCCCGGAGAAAAAAGAGGAAATTGTCAAGCCGCCCGAACCCAGCGTGGAAGAGCGAGAGGCGGATTTACTGAAACAGGCAACGGCAATCAGGGCTAAAGCTGCTGCGGATATTAACGAACTCGACCGCACGGCGGAGGACTATCTTGAGCAATGGGCGGCAATTACAGAAAAAGCCAATCTTGCGATTCGCCGGGCCGAGAGAAGGCTGTTTCCTCTACCCGCAGCGCCTGAAGACATTGACAGCCGGATTGATGCCAAAATCAAGGCTGATAGAGAAGCCGACAGGTTGGCCAGAGCAGAAGAGGACAGAAAGACCGCTGGCGAGCGTGCTTGGGAAGATGCCCTGAACTATGGCAAAAAAGCTGGCCTCAAACTGGAAGACCAGGAATCAGCCGACTATGATCTTTTCGACGTGGCTGGCCAGAAGTTGCCTCAAGAAATGAGGGGCAAGGGTGCTACTCCGGAAGCTGTGGAGTGGATGGTCAATTACGTTCGCACCCGCACCGGCAAAGTAGTCCTCTCGGAAGCAGAGAAACATGCTTTAGCCCGCAAGACCCAACAGGAGAATCAGCCTTTGGGGAAAGGCGGGATTAAACCGAAACCGAAACAACCTCAACAAGAGACGGAGGGCTCGCTGAAGGATGATTTTGAAGAAGCCAGAGGGCGACGAATCCTCTAGCAAGCCCGCCTTTGCATGATAAAGGAGGCGCATCATGCCTTTTAACTGGGAATGGGATGCCGCAGTAGGCATCTACAAAAATATGCAGTTGAGCAAAAAGCTGCGCAAGGTCGCCGCGGGCGCCTGTATCGTGGCCCCGTTTGGCCGGGACTATGGCATCGGATTTAAGGCCAATGCCGGCCAGTATATCAACATTATGCACATCGAACGGCTGCCCAACAGCCCGTCTTCGGTTTTGCAGGAGAACAACCGTATTCCGATCCGCAAACCCGCCTACGGCAATCGCCAGATTCCCGTGGTGGAATACGGCGAAGGGACGGAGTTCACCAACCTGGCCGAGCAGCTTTCCGTCTTCAAACCTTCTGACCAGCTTCAGCAGTTGCTCAAGGTTCAGATGGAGGAAGCCCTGGACAGCGCCACCGCCACCGCCTTCAAAGACGGCACCGCGGTCAAGATTATCTTCACCCCCTCGGGCCTGACTACTGGCACCTTTGCCACCAGCGGGGTCGCCGCGGCCAAAGCTGGCGTGGGCCTGACTTTCGATCATTGCACCCAGATCTCGGACTATCTGGTGGACACCCTTTACGTCCCGCCTTTCGAGGGTGAGTCGTTTGTCGGCATCACCGCCAACAAAAACTACCGCTCCCTGAAGAATGACCGCTACTGGCAGGAATGGCACAAGTACCTGGCCAAAGGCGATTTCGTTTTCAAGCGGGAAATGGGCGCCACCGAATTGATTCGCTGGGTGGTCTGCAACCGGCCTCTGGCCTTCTCCAATACCGCTGGAACCTCGGCCTACTTGGGCGAGGGAGTGGTGTTCGGCGATGAGGCAGTGGCCCGCCTGGAAGCGGAAGCCCCTCATCTGCGTCTGGACAACAACTACCAAAGCGATTTTGGCCGTGCCAAAGCCGTAGCCTGGTATGGAATCCTCGGGTTCGGGAGCGTTTGGGACAGCCCGGATGCGGGCAAGGCCAAAATCATCCAGATCAACTCCCTGTAAAGGGACGAGGTAATAGGAGGTAATTTAACATGGTATATGGAACTTACGACCGTCATGTGGTGGACGGGTCCAACTCCGACATCGGGCAGGGCGGGGCTGCGGCTATCAACCTGAGCAGCCAGGCGCTGGGGGTTTTTACCCTCTCCACCAAAACTGCCCGAGAGCCGATGACCGTAGATCGGCTGGGATTTATGCCCGTCACCGTGTTCGCTTTGACCGTCCCGGGCGCCCTGGGACTCTATCGCTATCCGCACGGTTTGACCTGCGTGGACCTGCCGACCGCTCTCAAGTTGTGCAACGACTTGTCAGCCAACATGATCGCTCACGCGGCTGACGCTGTGATTCACCTTTTACCTGACACCACGTACTTTTCTGCAACCTTAACTCCATCAACGCCGGTCGTCGGTCTGACTGACATGATGGTCCAGATCAACCTGCTTATCACTGCCTTCACGGCACATGCAGCAACCGATGAAGCCAAGGGAACTCCGGTTTTTCACCTTGTTACCGATAGCGCCGGGGCTTCAGCTCAAGCCTTGACCAGCACCACTCCGGTCACCACCCTGGCAACCTCCATCACCATGCTGAACGATATGTTGACCAGGTACAACCTTCACGACATGGATGTGGTTGCCCATCATGTCGGGCATCTCCACCAGTCCTACAAAGTTCTGCTGGCCAGCATTGCTCTGGTAACCCTCGATGCGGTAGGCTTCGACTACGTTTCCGATGTGGATAACCTGCCAGTCGAGGCCGTGTACCCCTACCAGGGGTTGGCTATCCGGGGTGTGGCTGACATGGTGCCGGGTGACCAAGTGGCTATCGAATTGATAACCAAACCCACTGGCACCGGCACCCTGCAACCGTTCTTTGGCTGGCACTGCCGGGCGGAATCCGAAGCGGACATGCCCTTCGTGGTCAATCGGACTCCGGTGAAGACCGCCGTGACCGGAACCAACCGCCTTGCGGTTGTTGGCGGCGATTAATCGATCAAGGCTCCGGGGGTTATCCCGGAGCCTCGGTCTTTAAAGGAGTTGACTTATGGGCTATCTTGCCGCAACCGATGTTATTGTTACGGTGATTCCTCAGTTGTGCTTCAATCCTCCTGGACAGCCGAAGGTAAGTTTCCCCACCATTGCTTTTGGCGATGGGGCTTCGTACTACCCGGCCCACGGCGTCCCTCTGCCTGCTATGGGGGCCTTGGGCGACTTTCTCAAAAAAATTCTGAGAATCATCATCACTCCGCCCCCTGGGGACGGCTACGTTTACAAATACGACAAGAACTACGGCACCATCCGCATCTATGAGGCGCCCACGGCTGGGTCCCTTGCGGTAGTTGCGGTTTCTGCCGGGACACCCGCGGGCAATGTGGCGGTCCCTACGGGTAATTTGGCGGCAGCGGGTTTAACCATTGATGCCCATGCCCACACCCTCAAAATTCAGGGTTCAGGCAGCATTGCCGCCAACGATACGGTTGGCGTCAACGGTACAGCGTTGGTCAAAGTCAACGCCAGCGATGCTACCATCGCTGCTGCTGGGGCCGACTCCGGTGTCCAGAACACCAGCGCCACCGGCAATTTGGCCAACACGGTTCTGACCATCGCAGCTCCCGCCTTTACTGGCAGTGCTATGGGGACCCATACCCACTCTCTGAGCGGTGAAGCTGCGGTGGGTGCTTTGGTGGAATTTACTACCGGCGCAGTAGCTCCTACCGCTTCTCTGGACCTTATGGTAATTGGGGAGTAATCGGTTTATGTGGCAGAAACGGGTCAAGAAGACGATCTTCACGCTCAACGTGAACGACTACTCGCCAGAGATGACAGCGCTCACCTATCCCCTGATCCAGGCTTACGCTCGGAAGATAGGGGCGGATTTTCACATCATCCGGGAGCGGAGGTTTCCCGACTGGCCCATCACCTACGAGAAACTGCAAGTCTACGAACTGGCGCAGCAGATGGAGAACGATTGGAACATCTATATCGACTCCGATGTTCTGGTCCACCCGGACACCCCGGATCTGACTTTACTGCTTTCCCGGGATACTGTGGCCCATTTTGGTTCTGACTTTGCCCCCACCCGATGGAAGACTGACAGGTTCTTCCATCGGGATGGACGGCATATCAGTTCGGGGAATTGGCTGGCCCTCGCCAGCGACCTGTGCATCGAACTCTGGAAACCGGTGGACGACCTTACGCTGGCGGAGGCTATCGACAACATCCAACCGAGCGTTATTGAACGGACGAGTGGTATCATTGAACCTCAACACCTCATTGACGATTATATCCTCAGCCGCAATATCGCCAAGTATGGTCTGAAGTTCGTCAATATCAAGGATGTGCTGGCGAAGAATTACACGGATGGTGGTGGATTCTTCTGGCACCACTACCTTATCCCGGTTGACCAGAAGATTGACGAGATGCACAAAGTCATTGACCAATGGAAAGTAGCTGGTCTTATGAAGGAAATTTATGGGGCTATTTATCCGCGAAATCCTGTTGCTCAGGCCGTTGCAATCCCGGGCCGCATGACCCGAGCGGAACTTTACTGGCTCCATGAAACCGCCAAGAAAATGGAGTCTGTAGTGGAAATCGGTAGTCTGCAGGGTCGTAGCACCTTTGCCTTGTGTTCGGGGTGCAACGGCGGCAACGGGAAAGTCTATGCTGTTGATCCTTTTATCTTTCAAGGGGAATGGATGTTTGCTGCAGATCTCCAGTTCACCGGCTACAAGACAGGCGATAGTTTCTTTAAGGAATTTCTTAAAAATTGTGGTCATTTCCCTCACCTCACGGTCATCAAGAAGACGAGCGTGGAGGCTGCGGCTACCGACATTGTGCCGCCTGTGGTGGACATGGTTTTTATCGACGGCCCCCATGATCCTCAGAGCGTCTTGACCGATCTGGAGACTTGGGTACCCCGAACCCGTAAACTGGTCTGCGGCCACGACTTGGATCACCCGGAGTGTCCTGGGGTTCGCCAGGCTCTGACCGAGTTCTTCGGAATGGACAGGGTTGTTGCCGGACCCGATACTCTTTGGGCAGTTAAGATGGATTAAGGAATGGAAATCCCCGTAGTTTTGATAACCGATGAAGTCTTTGCTCCGTATTGTGCAACAGCTATGGCATCGGTCTTGAGAAACGCCGGGGATGATACGGAGATCAGTTTCCATATTCTAACAGAAGGATTATCGCAAATAGTTAAGGATAAGTTTAGTGGATTGAAATACATAAAGGATTGCGATATTAATTATAATATTATTAATAAAGAGGAATTTAGTGATTTACCAGTTTATTACCATATTCCATTAAGTTCATATTATAGGCTTAAATTGTTTTCTATGTTTCCTAATTATGATAAATTAATTTATTTGGATAGCGATTCGGTAGTTCTTGAAAATATTAAGGAACTGTTTGATATAGATATAGATAACTATTACGCTGGAATGGTTTTAGATATTGTACGAAAAGACGGAATGCGTGTTGATGAATTGATTAAAAAACTACAATTACCCTCGGATAGTAAATATTTTAACGCAGGTCTAATACTTGTAAATCTTAAAAAATGCCGGGAACATAGTATTGGAGACAAAATTATTAAGTGGGCCAAGCATAATAAAGAAAAACTAACTTGGGCAGACCAGGATACCATCAATGTTGTTATGAATGGGCTTATTAAGGAATTACCGGACAAATATAATATTCAACTATGGTTTTATAACACTAACGCAAGGCGATCTGAAATAGATGGAAAAGCGATTATTCATTACTGTGGGCCAGAGAAACCCTGGAATAATAAAAGAATGTTCCTGTCTGAACACTTCTGGGAAAACTATTATCCATTTATGGAGATTTATCAATAAAGGAGATTAACTATTATGCCTGCTGCTGCCATTGCTCTTGCGGATGTGAGTGTCATCCTGATCCCGCAACTGGTCTTTAATCCATCGTCGATGCTCAACGAGTCTTACCCAAGCATTGTTTTTGGCGACGCGACATTGACGTATGACACCTATGGTATCCCGATGCCGCCTCCTGGTGACTTCGGGATGCTTAATGCGATCATCCGAGTTTTTTTCCAGGACCCGCCGGACGGCTACAAGTATGTCTATGACCCGACACCGCGGACGGCAACCCCGGTAGCTCCAAATGGCACGATCCGGATATTTAAAGTTGGGTCTGCCGGTGCTCTGACAGAATTTAGCGGAGCGGTTTCAGCCACAACCTTGCTGGCCATGATTATCGGCCAGTAGGATATTCCAACTAAAAAGGAAGGGGATTTTATGGGTCAAATGCTGTACACGCAAGATGGCAGCAGCGTCGAAGTGGAGAACGTCTGGGTGGTCTCAGCAAAGCAGGATGCCGAGGGCCAGTGGATTCAAATGGGCGGCAAGGTCGCTCTCATGCCCAATGGGGCCTACTGCCACGGCGACGGCAATCTTCTTCCCTTTGAATCTGAGGAAGAAATCAGGGAAATTTTCAATACCCGGGCTCACGATGGCGGCTCCATGGTTATCCCGGAGATGCAGTGGCTCCTGGACGCCATGTTGGAGTGGTTCGCCCACCGTGCTGACTTCGAGGGTCTGGTTATTCAAAAGGTCGTTCTCAACCGGAAGGGATACCCGGAATTGGAAGATGGAAGCCCGGCGGAAGAGTCGGACATCTACGCCTATTTTGAACCGGGTCCGGCTCTATCGGCAGCCATCGTCGGTTTGTATAAGCGGCGCGAAGTTGAGGCAGCAGAGGCTAAGGCTGCTAAACCGGAAATCTACCGGCAAGGACCCACACCGCCACCGGGAAAACCGAGGGTAGCGGGTGATTTGGTGGCTACTCCCCCAAAGGTTTCTCCTAAGAGAGGGAAAGGTTTTACTACGGAATCACTGATAAAAGCGCGAGCCACGAGGGCTGCCAATAAGGCAGCTAAAGCCATGGCAACTCCGAACCCGACACCGGCCACTACGGGGTAATCAATGCCGGATGATTGCGATGAGACGGTTGTTCATTGCCCCAACCCGAGGTGCGGGATCATATTCCGGCCTGATCCCGAGGTTTACATAGAGGGCGACACTCGTTGCCCTAAATGCGGGGCTAACTTCAATACGCAAATCCCGCCCTCGGTAATGAGGCTGGGAGATTATGGCGAAGAATAGGGAAGCCTAGCCTGATGGTCAAGTGTCCTAAATGCGGGAAAGAGAACACGGGCTACTTTCGGGTAAGACCTGGATTATGGCGTTTTTCTGACTGCGGGTGCCCAATACCAACAGAAGATAATGTAGCGCAATCAGGGAATCCGAGTCTTGATGTTTCCCTTGATGCACGCTTATCTCAAAGAGAGCAGCTATGAACCTTGGAGAGATGGAAGAAGAGCTTGCTACCATCATCAGGAGTAGAAGCGACCGAAAGTTTATGAACCGATGGATCAACAACGCCATCCTGGAGGTGGCGACCGATTACAATTTGCCTCCTCTGGCTTTGGTTGATCCTGTCTCCCTTGGCGTAGATACTTCTAAATGGCTCTGGGGACTACCGGATAGTTTTCATAAGAGACTGTTTAAGTGCAGGCACATTAATCCAACTAGTGGTGAATCGCACCATGTTCATGTTTGTAACCATATTAATGAATTAAATAGCAAGAATCATGCCACGATTGGTGAGCATGTTCGGGAAGTGGCAGTGGCGATGCAGGGAGGGAGTGCTCAAGGGGATAATTATTACTTGGGGATTCATCCTCTGGCGACTGAAACCTTGAGTCTCTGGTACTACCAGAAGCCCGCTGTCCTGATAAAACCAGCCGATGTGTCCGACTGCATCCCTCCGGGCTATGAGCGGCGGGTGATTTACCCTAAAGTCATTATTCTAAATTACAACTTCATCGTAGATCAGATCACCGATTTTGACTTTAAACCTATGCAATATTGGGTAAACGAATTAAAAAAGGGACTCAATGGTGCTCCCGGCGAAGGAATCGGGCTGTTGAATTTCTATGCGCTAAATTACAACAAGCCCCGGCGCCATGGTGGCCGGGACCCTATAGGCCCGAGCAGAAGGTACTTCCGTGGCTACTTCTAGACCAGGAAAACCTATCGAGATATGGGGTTCCAAAGGGATGGATAACCTACCCCGGTCCCCGGCTAATTTACTGGACCAGAACCGGCAGATGACTCCCCACATCCTGCTCAACGCCGATGTGACCGACGGCGGGGTGCTGGTGCGCCGTGGTGGTTTTAGGACTCCCAAATCTCTGACTGGCTGCCATTCTCTGGCGGGGCAGGAATCAGGCCTGAGCGTCATGCTCTGTGTGGCCCAAGGGGTAGCTTTCCCTCAATCGCTTTTTCAAATTGAAGAAGATGGTGCACAGGAGCTGGGCCCTGTTTCTGGCCCGCCGGCCCAAGTTTCCTATGCGGAGATCAACAACCGGATTTACATGGCAAATACCTACTGGACCGGAGTTCTCAATTTGATAACCGGGGAATTGGAGTCCTGGGGGGTGCCGCTGCCGCCGGTGCCGCGGATCAGCCTGGTGGATGGCGACCTGCCGCCAGGGGAATACAAGCTCTGTTACACAAACCGGATCGGTGACCGCTTGGGGGGCAACGGTCCCTTGACGGCAATCCGCTGGGAAGGTGGGACTTACGGGATTCAGCTTAACAACCTGCCGGCAGGAGCATTGGCATGGATGACACAGGCGAATGGAAAAGACCTATTCCGGGCACGGGTTACGAGTGGATTGATTTCCTCAATAGCACCGGATTTCCACCCGTTCCCATCCTTCATGGTACAGCCGCCCCCGGGGTTCAGCCACCTAGTATATGCCCTGGGCCGAATTTGGGGACTGCGCGGGAAGAGAATGTATTACTCAGACCCGGGACTCTTCGAGTGGTTCCGGCCTAAAAACTATCTTCCTTTCCTGGAAGACCTCACTCTCATCGGGCCGGGAATGGATGGGCTTTTCGTGAACTCTTGGTTCTCCACTTGGTACTTAGAAGGACGGGACCCCAAGACCATGAAAGCGAACCTGGTGGGCCAGGGCGCAATCCCGGGAACCCTGGCCATGACAGAACAGGATTCCGGCCACTACACCATCTCTCGGCCCGACAGCTTTCCTCCCACCCCCACCTGGATGTCTCCCACGGGTTTCGTGGTGGGGAGCCACAGCGGGCATTGTGTGACCAAGACGGAGCATCGCCTGAGGATTAACACCCGGGGTCAGGGCGCCAGCCTTTATCGGATGCGCAAAGGCATTCCGCAGATTTTAACCACGCTTTTTGGCCCGCCAGAGGGAGAAGGATCGGCGGACCTCGACGCCATATTCGCCAGAGGTCGGATTTATATTCCAGCTCCACTAGACATTATTGGCTGTGGTGGGGCCATCGCTGGTGGCCTTTAACATCAAAATTTAAGGAGAACGACCATGAGTATCATGCTACCTGGTGAAGCCCTGATTGAATGGATGAAGGATGTCATCCGGTGCGAGGCCCCCGTTTTGAGACTTTACAAAAACATCGTGGTTCCTGGCAGCAGCACCTCTTTTGCTGCTCTAACGGAACTCAGCAAAGGCGGGGGTGAGGCATATGCGGAGATTCCGCTTTCCAACATCATCAACGAAACTGCCCCGACCGCGGGCCAATGGTTTGTCAGCCTGAACGCCCAGGGCCAGGCGGTGGCGCAGTATGGTTTGGCCGCAGCGCCGCCGGGCTGGACCTTCAATGCCACGGATGTCGCTGATGTCGAGACGGTCTATGGCTGCGCCTTGATTTCCTATCAGATACCTTTCACCGGCGGCGCCAAGCAGATCAGGGTGGGGGATACCATTCAGGGCGTCACCTCCGGGGCCACCGGCATCGTGACCGCGGTGGATGTCGAGTCGGGAAGCTGGGGGGCTGCGGCAGCCGGCAAGATCAAGATCATGTCTAAATCGGCCACCGCCTTTCAGACCGGAGAGAACATCACCCTCAAGGGGATCATCACCACGGTAGCCATAGATGCCCATGGCACCAGCGGCTACAATGTGGGCGATATTGTGGGCATCAATCAGACCGGCGCCTTCGGGGCCAAGATTGTGGTCCTGGGTGTTAGCGCTCCCGGAGGTTATCCTACCAGCATCGCGCTAGTGCCGGGAGATAGCGGCTTTTTGTATGCCGCGGCCGCGGGTTTGACCACGACTCATCTCTCCGGCTCCGGGGATGACACCTTAACCATCACCATCACAGTCACCCCGGCAAGCAACCCGGTCTACGCGGTGACCAACACCGGGACCAGTTATGGCGGCGACGCCTTGGTCAAGCTGTTCGGTATCGACAACCAAGCCACCGGAACACTGATCTCGGCCACCGGGCAAATTATTAGCTACTTGCCGGAACCCTCGCTGGCGACGCAGTAATCGAGGTGACCATGGCCATCGGCCTGACCACCTTCGAGAAATATCCGAATAGCTGGAGGTTTGACCTCCCGGACTTCCCCTTTGTCCAAAAGGGGACGGTCGTTAAGGGAGTCATAACCGATTTTCAGAAGATTCAAGATGATCCAATCCAGGTAGCCCCGCTGGTGAAGGTGGACATCGGCGGGGACTACCTGCCTCTTTCTTACCATCCCAAGGCGCAGTATTGGGACACCCCTGCCCACAAAGCCCAGGACTTTAATCAAGATGGGGGGTACTTTGAAAACGCTTGGCAGAGTTTTCGCGGCGGCGATGAAGTGGCAGTCATGGTCCAGGAAGGCACCCCCGCCAGAGTCATCGCCTTTGCCGACGGGGTGCCGCGTCTGGGAGAGGCCCTTTTTCATGTAGATTGGGAAGGCCAAACTTGTGAGGTGCAAATGGCCTCCCTCGTTAATGGCGGTCAGGTTGGGGATATTTATGGTGGAGATTATATTGATAACGGCGATTTGAATAACTGGAACCTTAATATGAAAGGTCCAGACGGGGCTGACTTGAAGTTACTGCGGCCCTGTATTATCCATAAACTTCAAGATTTACCTTCCGTGCTTAATATAGGCTGGATTATCGACAACAATCCGCCGACCCAAGATCCAGCGCCTGATGCGTGGGCAGTATTTTATAAAGAAACCAAAGGGATAGGAAATTATAAACTTTTTGGTATAACAGTACCAATCGGGGCCATCTTATATTTGATCCCATTTATCGTAGTTCATGGTGTTAGTACACTTAAAGAATGGCGGATTGGGGGACCAGCTCCTGACCCTCCCCCCAAGTATCCACCATCAGGCTGGGATCAGGATTACCCATTTCCCTATCCGTATGGATCATGGTCTCTCTATTCTTCAACCGTAACAGACGATTATTATACCGTTACAGAATACTATCAGGATAATCTCATCGTGCAGGCCGCAGTTTATCAGCCGGAATTAGAGAATAGCCCTTCTCTATCTTCATTTACTCCTCAATCCTGGGGGGCAAACGCTCTAAGATCAAAGATATTAAGTCTATTGTTTGCTCAAACTTATGATAATTCCTGGGGATTTAACCCGGGTTTTAAGATTTTTGTTCGTCCCCACACCAAGGTCGAACTCCAAGCCGCAGGTATGTGGCCCAAGGCAGCTTAAATGCCTCCAATTCTAAACATCATCGGCACCGGCGGAGCAGTAGCGGACGGGTTCAGTATTTGGGCCCGCTGGGGGCTGAGTGTCGCCCTTATCGGCAAGGGTGGTGGTAAGGGAGGCGGGCCTAAAAGCATCTTCTCCACCAAAATGCCAGCGGTGGTTATAGGTGCCGGCGGCGCCAAGGCTGGCGGAAGCAGCGTTTTTATCTCCACCTTGCCGTCAGTGCTTCATATTATCGGCGCCGGCGGGGCCACGGCTGATGGACAGGGAATTTTTGTCAGTAAACGCCCGGGTGTTCTGGTAGGCGCTGGCGGGGCCAAGGCCGGGGGCGTCGGAGTCTTCGTTTCCACTCTGCCGGCAAAACCGTCCGCGGCCCAGAGAATCGGTACGGGCGGGGCCAAGGCCGGCGGCGCCAGCATCTTCATCAGCGTCATTCCAACAATCCTAAGAATTATAGGCTTGGGCGGGGCAAAAGTCGGACTGCAAACCGCACTTCCCACGCTGAAGTCGGTGCTCCCATCCCAGCTAGCTGCGCCTGGACCCACCCTTATTGTTGGCGGAGGCGGCGCCAAAGGAGGCGGGACCGGAGTTTTTAGCGGTATTATTCCCTCAACTCTGAATCTTATCGGGGTGGGGGGAGCCAAGGCCGGTGTCTTGATTTCTCTCCCTGCCTTGAAATCCGTGATTCCCGCTCAAGCGCAGGTTGGACCCATTGTCGGTACAGGCGGGGGCCAAGGCGGTGGAGCAGGGGTTTGGAGCAGCACTACACCGCCAGCTTCTGCCTTTATCCGTCCCGGAGCGGGCGAAGAAGCGACAGCCAAAGCAGGGGGCCGGGGGGCTTGGGTTTTCATCGACCCGCAGATTTTGGAGATCATCGGAGAGGGTGGCGCCCTGGGCGGCGGGGCCGGCCCTCCGGAGGTTGGGGTCTATGACACTTACGCCCTCACAGGGGGCCGCGATGAACCTTCGATTTACAGCGGTTTCAACTTCAATAGCTACGCCCGACTGCATGGCCGTTACTACGGCGCTGGCCCGGCGGGAATCTCGCTGCTGGAAGGGGATGATGACGCAGGGGCCAAGATTCATGCCGGGGTGCGGTTGAATCCTTTTAACATGGGCAGCGAGAGGGAAAAGCGGTTAAGGATCGTGCGGTGCGGCGGCGAGACCAGGGGCGCCCAGGTAAAGGTCTCCTCAAACGGCTGCGCCAATTATGCCGATGTGCATGACAGCGTGGCACAGGTGGACCGGAGTGTTCAGGGGCGGGAACTGGTCTTGGAAATTACAGGATTCAAAACACTCGACCATTTAGAGATTGTGCCGGTGGTGCTGGCGAAACGATAATAAGAAATTTCTTATTATCGAAATAAGGGCAAAACGATAATAAGGAGACCATCATGGGTCAGCTAACCAACTACACCGAAAAGAAAATCCTGGATCATGTGCTCAAAACGGCATCCTACTCGCCGCCCGCCACCGTTTACCTGGGTCTGAGCACTACGACTCCGAGCCCGGACGGAACCGGCTGGACCGAAGCTGCTTACACGGGGTATGGCAACAGGCCAGCCATTGCCTTTGGAGCGGCTGCGGCCAAAGCCATCGCTCAGAACGCCGTAGCCAACTTCCCTGCCTGCACTGGCGGGTCTTCCACGGTGACTTATTGGGGGATTTTTGATGCGATCACCGGAGGGAACCTGCTGGCCTACGGCGCCCTGTCGCCTTCTAAAGTCATCGCCTCCGGGAACACGCCCTCGGTGGCGAGCGGCCAAGTCACAGTGACCATCAACGCCGGGGGAATGTTCCAAAAATTTGCCAACTCGGTCCTGGCCTGGCTGTTCGCAGCGGGCAGCTTATCCGTGCCGACCGATGTGAAGATCGGCCTGTCCACCACTACGCCGGTTGATGGGGCGGACAATGGCAGCGGCACCAACATCACTGAGCCTTCCGGCAACGGCTACGCTCAGGTGGCTCAAGATTCCTGGCACGCGGCTTCCGGCAGCCCCGAGGCGGCAGCCAATAATGGCACCATTACCCTGGGGCCGCCCACGGGGTCCTGGGGGGCTTGTACTTACGGGATTGCCTATCTGGATACCCTCCCGGCTTTCTACGGGACGATAATCAGTCAGACTCCTAATAACGGCGACACGGTGGAATACCTGGACAGCCAGTTTAGCGTCAGCGTGCAGTAAGGGATTAAATGGCCAACAACTTCTCAGGCGATGCCTCCTGCAAGGCCCTCTGGCGGTTTGAGTCAGGGGCCTTGGCTACGGATACGATTGGGGTTAACACTCTCAATCTTATCAATAGCCCGGCTGCCGATACTTCAAAGTATAAAGAAGGTGCGGCTTCGCTTGCTCTGGTGGCCGCCAGCGATCAATATGGCTATATCCACGATGCCGCGCTTGTAACCTCCGGTTTCCCATTAAATAGCACCGATTCCGTTAAGAAAATAACCGTCTGCTGCTGGTTATATGCTGCCAGCAATGGGTCCTACCGCAGGGTTTGGGCCAAAAACGATTATGTGGGTAATAAAAAATGCCTTGATGTCGAGATTAATTCGGGAGCATTGCTAATAACCTGGGGAAATGGTGGCAGTACTGCTACAACAATAAACCCCCTCCTCACAATATCAACTGGGGTCTGGTATCATCTTACCATTATGCTGGATGGAGTTAATAAAGTATTCCGTCTTTACTTATATAATGCGTCAACAGGTGCTACTTCATATTATATTACTACGCCAGGTTCAGCCCTTGGGGTTTGCACCGCCGATTGGCAGGTAGGAAATTCAGGTATCTATGGAACAGACAACGATGGTAACTATTGGGACGGCGATATTGATGAACTGGTAGTATTTAATCGACTTTTAATTATGGAAGAAGTTGGAGCCATTATTAATGGAGCTTATACAGGAGCATATAGCATCCCGTCCCCCGGCAATGTATTTACTTACAATGCCAATATTCAGGGGAGATGGCGGTTTGAAACCGGGGCCTTGACCACGGATTCCAGCCCCGCCGCTGGTGGGAATGGTGCGAATACTCTCAGTTTGGCTGGAACTGCCAATCCGGTTTCTGATCCTTTTGGCGTCTTAGAAGGAGCAGACGCGGCATATCTGGCTACCGCTGGAAGTTATTTCCAAATAACCGATGCAAACCTTTCAACCAACTTTCCTTTTAAAAGCACCGATTCGGTTAAAGAAATTACCATTTGCGGCTGGATCATCCCTATCGCTTGGGCGCCTGATTCATCACACCCTCGATGGATATGGGGCAAGGTTTCTACTTTAACTAATGGGATTGGTGCCTATCTGGATAATAATGGGCATTTGATAGTTTCTATTAGCGGAAGCACTAACTATGATACGGGCTTTATTCTTTCGTTGCTTAACACTTATCATGTGGCTTTTGTTATTGATGCGAATGCTCAAACGCTTGTTGTGCGGGTTTTTAATAAAGCAACTGGCAGCGTTAGCGATTATAGCACCAGTATAGCGTCCGTTCCATTAGGAGCGGGTATTTTTTATTTAGGTTTTGGGGATATAGGCTCTAATTATTATACTACTGTGGGTTTTTTGGATGAATGGGTAGCGGCCAATGCCCTGCTTTCTGATAGTGATATAGACCTGATTCGGGGACAAACTTATGGACCTGTCACTCGAAATCTTCACACTACACCGGCCGTGGTCTCCACCACTTCGTCGCCCATGCTGGCGGTCCTCCGCAAACTGGCTACCTCCCCTGCAGTGGTCAGCACGGTGAGCAGCCCTATGTTGGCTATCCTCCGCAAACTGGCTTCATCGCCCGCGGTGACCACCTCCACAAGCTCGCCTTTGCTGAATATTTTGCGGAAACTGGCTTGTTCTCCTGCGGTGCAATCTTCCACGCCTGATAGCGTAATGCTGGCGGTACTGCGTAAACTGGTGACATCGCCCGCGGTGGTTTCCTCGGTGAGCACCCCTAACCTGGCCGTCCAAAGAGCCCTGGCGGAGATTGCCGCGGTCATCAGCGAAACCTCGGATACCGTTTACCTGGATCTTCAGGCTACCCGCAACTTGGCTACGGATGTCGCGGTGCTGTCCTCGACTTCAGCCATTAACTTGGCGGTATTGCGAAAGCTGGCTACTGCGTGTGGCGTCACGACCTCGACTCCAAATATCATGCTGGCAGTTCTCCGGGAGCTTGTCTCCACGGTGGATTGCCAGACCGAGACTCCGGCCATCAATCTGGCCGTCCTGCGAAAACTAATAACCACTGTCGCCGCGCAGAGCCAGACCTCTGCCGTCGGTCTCCAAATTCTGCGAGCTTTACAGACGGCTGTGTCTGTGGGGACGGTGAGTCCTGGAGTGATGCTTGCAATCCTGCGGAAGCTGGTGACCGACATCCCGGTCCTGAGCACCACTTCTTCAGCAGAAATAGGATTCCTGCTCCGCCTGGCTACCGCGGTGGCTGTGTTCACGACTACGCCGGATGATGTGATTTTAACCATTATCACGGGGGCGGGCCCCACGGCGCCTCCCTCGCTGATCTCTCTGGCCGGGGCCTGGGTGGGAGGGGAAGCGAACGCGTTGTTGTCGGCGGCTGAAGCGTGGCTGAAATCAGAGGAAACAAAGGCAGATTAATTTAACCTGTAAGGAGAACGACCATGCCATCATTCATTCTCGACACCGTTGAACGGACCTCGCTGGGTACCACCCTGGCGACGGATTTGAGCGGCGGAACCCTCAAGATTTACTCCGGCGCTTACGCTACCGGCACTCTGTTGGCCACTTTCACTCTGCCCTCCCTGAGCGGCTCGAATGTCTCTGGTGGAGTTTTGACATTGCCTGCCATCGCCCAGGTGAATGCGGTAGCCCCGGGCACGGCGGCTGCAACTTATTCGGCTGGGGCAACCATCGTGGTCCGGTCCATCGGCACATCCTATTATCTGTTTTACAACAACGCCTATGTCGGAAGCGGCACCATCAGCGAT
>Ga0187854_10000301_pt1 | contig 69703 bp, 69 predicted proteins | sample June2016WEW_6_15_FD_132445 | JGI IMG/M metagenome (GOLD analysis project Ga0187854, IMG submission 132445) | Peatland microbial communities from SPRUCE experiment site at the Marcell Experimental Forest, Minnesota, USA - June2016WEW_6_150 | ecosystem: Environmental > Terrestrial > Soil >... | reverse complement strand
TATCGGTCATGGGATCGGCCTGGAGCTGAACGAGCCTCCCGTTCCTTCAGAGTATGACCATTCCGAGGTGGGGGATAATTACGTTGTGGCGTTGGATATTCACATGATGGACGAGGCTGCCGGTGTTGTTAAGCTGGAGGACATGATTCTCATTAAGAAGGAGAGGAATGAAGTTCTGACCGGAAGCCCGAGGGAACTTTTTGAAATATAGAGAATATGCAAGGTGTGAAGGAGGGTTTACAAAAGAGGTGCTGAGTCAATCCAGTAATCTCAGGAAAAAACGGGAGGGTGAGATCCAGAAGATGGTCAGTAGTACCCTGGATCAGGATATTCTCCATAGACCTCACGGTATATGTAGCAAATCTCCTGCATGAGGGAAGAAAATGTTTTGCAGTTACATCAAGCTGTGAGAAGGGGTCAATGTATTAAGTATATCCTTTGAGACTAACCATTTCTCGATGCGTACAGATCTATTCGTGAGGGCATCGTTATCAGGATTAAAATGATTATATCGCTCGCCGATAAATTGCTTTAATGCGTCACCATATATTTCACGATCCTGCTTGTTCTTGTCGAGATACTGGTCAATTGCATCCTCTTTGATCACTATCTGAATTTTCTTAGAGCGCTTGTTTGATCGTTTTGTATTGTTTTCAATGTTCCAATCTATTTGTATAATATGATCGTTGTCGGAGAACTGTGAAACAATCCAAGCGTTCGTCGGAAAAATCGGCTTTATAAGCCTCACCCAATAGTCCATCAAATCTTCAGCCATGGTCTTTATCCTTTTCGACTCACTGCTCCATCCCTATTATCTTCATCTCCTTAGACCATCCGGATTTGTCTGTCCTGACATCTCTGCATGATTTCTTATGCTGGAGCTTGAAAATAATCTTCCCCTGATATTCGCCATCTGGCTCTACTCTATACCCCAGTATGGTCCCACCGTAAAAGGAAGGCTCTTGTTTCTTCTTATGAAAAAAAATCTCACCCCCGACCAGTTTTTGAGCTTTATTTTCGTCCAGTGTCCACCAGCCGCTTTCCCATACATTATCCGACAGCTTGGCAAAATTGTTTAAATGTTCGATCAGGTGTATATTCACTTTGCAACCTCCTTGCCATAAATATCATCTACAATTTCAATAACCATGGATTCTTTTCCATCCCAAAAAACAAAAAGCCCTGTCTCACTGTAATGGACAGGGCTTCAATAGTTTCTTTGTTTCCCAATGCGGGAAGAGGGCTCATCAACTTTTTTAGTGATGTCTATTACATGGTCTTATGTTTAGAATACTCTCAATCCGCAAGAAGTCAAGCTAATTCATTCTGTAAGCCACACGTCCTGAAATCGTCCAAATCCTGTATGGTTAAACAATTGATAGCGGCGCATGAGACAGTTCGCCTGTCACAATAGATAATAATTGATATGCGTTTTCTGCTGGGGTTTGATATATCTATGGTCAAGAAATGACCGAAGGAAACAAACCTCAACCTGCCGCACAGGAGAGACCGGTCTATGCAACTTAAATCCTAAAGAAAGACGTCAGGTGGATGCGAGATGTTCATCATCGGCGGAAGAGCCCACTCGCTAGAACAGATTCACGAAGTCGGAAGACTCGGATATCCTTTTGCCGAGATTTCGCTTTATGTCCCGGAAGATGTCGAGCGTGAGCTTGACGAGCTCCTAAGACTGAAGAGCCTTTACGGTATCACCTATCTTGCCCATTATCCCAATGAAGATGACGCCTTTGATGCGAAGATTCTTGAGGAGCGATTCGTTCCCCGCATGAAGAGACTCTTCGACCTCTCGGGGGCGCTCGGCATCGCGAAGGGAACATTCCATTTTTGGATGGACGAAAGGTATGTTTCCCACAAAGCAGCCTCCCGAAAAATCGAGTTGGCAGCGCAGATGGTCGCTTCTGCCACTAACGCAGGCGTCATTTTATGCATTGAAAACCTGAGTGAACGTTATTATAATTTTATGCCTATCTTTCATAACGTTCCCGACTTGAAAATGACCTTGGACATAGGCCATGGCCAGCTCCTGTCTAGGGAGAACACATCTTTCGGCTTCATCGAAAACTGTTTCCCCCGGATAGAGCATGTTCATGTACATGACAACCGCGGCGGTACTTCACCAAAGGATGACATCCACCTGTCCCTCGGAGAAGGCATCGTGGACCACCGACGGATACTTACCCTCCTGAAGGAAAAGGGCTACGAGTCAACGATGACCATGGAAGTCAAGGTCTCCGCCATGGAAAAGACAAAGGATGCAATCCTCGATTGCCTTCGATAAAGTCCTATAATATGCTAAGTAATGTTGAAGCACTATCGGCTATGTTGAAAAAAACGCTGGCAATTTTTCCACAGATGAAATAGGAAAGCACGATCAAAAAAATATCCGGCGTTTAACGCCGCAGTTATAAAAGGAGTTTGTGCATGAGCAAAGACAACAATTCTTTTCGCGGCGGATCCAAATACGTTCTCGATGACGAGTTGGCAAAGGTTGTGAATGTTTCCATCGCCCTGGAAATGCCGCTCCTGCTCAAGGGGGAGCCTGGCACGGGCAAGACGATGCTTGCGCACGCCATTGCCGAAAGCCTGAAGATGCCGCTGATCGTGCTGAATGTGAAGTCTAGCATGAAGCTTGTGGACGCCCTGTATCAATACGATACCCTGACGCGCTTAAACGACAGCCGCTTTGGGGATTCCAAGCGGGACGTCAGCAACATCGAGGAATACATACGGATGGGAAAGATCGGCCAAGCCTTTGTATCGGAGCTGCGGACAGTGTTGCTGATCGATGAGATTGACAAGGCCGACAGCGATTTTCAGGACGACATGCTCGATGTTCTCGACCAGATGCAGTTCGATATCATAGAAATCGACAAGACCGTTACGGCGCGCCACCGGCCGGTGATCATCATTACATCCAACGCGAAGAAGGACCTCTCCGATCCCTTCCTGGGCCGCTGCAATTTTCATCACATTGCCTTTCCCGATGTCGAGACGATGCGGCTTATCGTGGGTGTCCATTTCCCCAATCTCAGCAGGGATCTCTCCGAGGCCTGTATCGAGGCCTTCTACCGCCTGCGTGATTTCAAGGGAATCGAAAAGAAGCCGGCCACGCGGGAACTGATCAATTGGATTCGCGCCCTGAAGACGGACCCCGATATGCATTTGAAATCGCTTTCTCGGGGAAACACACCCTATTTGGGCATCCTTTTCAAGAAGAGCGCTGATCTGGCTGCTGCCACCCAGCAATCAGCGAGGATGCGCTGAGAGGAACCAGATTTGTTTATCGAATTCTTTTATACGCTGCGTGAGCGCGGGCTTCCCGTGTCTCCCACGTCTTTTTTGCGGCTGCAGAAGGCGTTGAGCCTGGGCTTGATACAGTCCATCGATGATTTTTATACGACTGCCCGTGCAATCCTCGTAAAGAGCGAGCGCTATTTCGATATGTACGATCAGCTGTTCGCACATTTCTTCCGAGGCGCTGCCCTCAAGGCGCCGGAGGATATCGAGCTCACGGAGATCGTGAAGGCGCTTCTCGAAGAATGGCTGAAGAACCCAGAGCAAATCGCAGAGGCCCTTGGACTCGACGAAGCAAAACTGAAAATGATGACGCCCGAAGAGCTTATCCAATATTTTCTTGACCGGCTCAAGGATCAGACCGAAGCCCATCACGGGGGAAACCGCTGGATTGGCACGGGAGGCACCTCACCGGTCGGACATTCCGGCTATCATCCCGGCGGTATGCGCGTGGGCGGGCAGTCCCGAAACAAATCGGCCGTCAAAGTGGCCATGGAACGGCGATATAAGGACTATTCCCAGGAAGGCCCCCTGACAGAGGTGCAGATGGGCGAGGCCTTGAAGCGGCTGCGCCGGATGATTCCTTCAGGTCCGAAAGATTTGGTAAACGTGGATGAGACCATCTATGAGACAATGCGGAACGCCGGAGAAATTGAGATCATCTTCGACCGCCGGTTATCGGACCGTCTCAAAATCGTCCTTATGATCGACAACGGCGGCTGGTCCATGGACCCCTATGTCGAAGTCGTGCAGACCCTGTTTCATTATGCCCGAAGCCAGTTTAAGGATTTGAAAATCTACTTCTTCCATAACACCATTTACAGCCGTGTCTGGCAGGACCCACAACGGCGCTACAAACCGGAGCCTATTGAAGATTTTAACCGCAAGGATCCGGAGACGCGGCTGATCATCGTCGGCGATGCGAGTATGGCCCCCTATGAGCTGATCCACACGAACGGGGCAATATACATCGACCAGGTGGAGGTCGGGACCGGCCTGGAGCGTCTGAAATATCTTGCCAACATCTTTCGCCATTCCGCATGGCTCAATCCCCAGCCTGAGCATGACTGGCGTCATACATTCACAGTCGGCATGATCCGCCAGGTCTTTCCCATGTTCGAACTGACATTGGACGGTTTGGAAAAGGCAGTTCTGCAGCTAATGGCCCGGCACTGATGCGGACGGCACCATAATGCGGTGCGGTTTCGACCGGAGTCTTTTCGCGCAGCCGCTCAGTTCTTAGTTGAGCGTTTCCAGGCAATATCAAGTCCTCGTCTGAATCGTAACGTGAGTCATCCCGGGCTAACGAGAGTCCTAATAGCTTCCTGCCATTATCAAAGTCTCCATACAATATTCGAGACAATATCACCATCTGCAATCTCCAACTGTTTGCTCATATAACCTCGACCCGGACAGAAATTCTAAAGATCACCCAATGGTTACATCGAAGTATACAGTGAGAAGGGCAAAGGTACGACCTTCAACATCTATCTTCCCGCTTCGGAAAGAGAGGCCTTGAAAGAAGCAAGAACGGAAGATGTAATCGTCACGGGCGAGGAAACTATTCTTCTGGTTGATGATGAGGAGGCCATCATCGGCGTCGTGAAAGAGATGCTCGAAACACTGGGATATCAAGTTCTCACTGCCGTGAGCGGCCGGGAGGTTCTGGAGGTCTATGAGAGGAATAAAAGCAAAATCAATCTGGTGATCTCAGACATGATCATGCCTGAGATGGGTGGAGGAGAGACTTTCGACCGCCTTAAAGATATTAACCCAGAGATCAAGGTGATCCTCGCGAGCGTGTACAGCCTGAACGGTGAGGCGTCCGGGATCATTGCGAGGGGCTGTAAGGGTTTTATTCAAATGCCGGCGAGGACTGCCGAACTGTCATAGAGAGTCAGGAACGCGCTGGGGAAAACAGTTAAAGACCTTAATCAGTATACTCCATTTCCTGCATTCCCTCTTTGTCGTTTCGATCCCCTTCTCCGGTTTACAGGCCGAGGAAGGACTTTTGTATGAGTTCTGATGATAGAAGTTCTTTGCCTGTTCCCTCAAGGGCAACTCTGCCCGTCTGGATTACATAGGCTCGATCTGAGATATCAAGGGCTTCTTGGACGTCCTGCTCGACAAGGAGAATGGTCACACCATCCTTCCGGATTTCCTGAATCACCTCGAAAATCTTTTCGACAAGCTTCGGTGCAATGCCCCAGGACGGTTCATCAAGCATCAGGAGCTTGGGCTTACTCATCATGCCGCGACCGATGGCCACCATCTGCTGCTCGCCGCCGGAGAGGGTACTTGCCTTCTGCTGACTCCTGTCCTTCAGCATCGGGAAGATGCTGTAGACGTATTCCAGCCGATCTTCAATTATTCTTTTGTCATCCGTGAGATAGGCGCCCAGCATCAGATTCTTATACACACTAAGACTGGGAAAAAGCCGCCTGCCTTCCGGCACGTGGGACATACCCATAGCCACGACCCTGTGCGCCTCAGCCATGGTGATGTCCTGCCCATTGAAGACGATCTTCCCCGCTGAAGGGTGCATGATGCCGCTGAGACCCTTCAATATGGTCGATTTCCCGTTTCCGTTGCCTCCGATGAGAGACACTATTTCACTTTTCTCAACGCGGAAAGAAACGTCATGAATCACAGGAATATTATTGTATCCGAGCTTTATTTTCTCTACGTTTAGCATATTTTTGTCCGAAATACGCCGCAATTACCTTCTCGTTGTTAATTACCTCATCAGGGGTTCCTTCTGCTATCTTCTCCCCGTAGTCCAGAACCACGACGCGATTTGCAATCGGCATGATGCCTTCCATCACATGTTCGACAAGGACAAGTGTTATGCCCATCTCACTCAGCCGCAGAACAAGCTCAACCGATTCTTTAATTTCATGTATATTTAAACCCGCCATCATTTCGTCCAACAGCATGATTTTCGGTCCTGTTGCAAAGACCCTGGCAACCTCCAATCTTTTCTGTTCAGAAATAGTCAGAGACATCGCTTTCAAATATAATTTGTCCGTGAACCGGAATATGCCCGCCACTTCCTCCGACTTCGCTCGCGCATCCTTTCGTCTTGGATTTCTCAGGAATGCCCCAATCATGATATTTTCCAGCACATTCATGTCCTTGAAGATCCGGACTATCTGAAATGTCCGACCTATACCCATCCTGCAGATCGATTCTGGGTCTTTGCGCGTGATCTCCTGTCCTTGGAAAACGATTCTCCCGCCGTCGGCGTTGTAAAAACAGGATATACAATTGAACAGTGTGGATTTCCCCGCCCCGTTAGGCCCAATGAGACCGATGATTTCCCCTTCTTTCATGGAAAAGGAAATATTCGCATTGGCCGTAAGTCCGCCGAAGCGTTTGGTCACATTATCAACGACGAGGATATCAGAACTCATTTGTCACCTTTTGAAAACAATGCCCATAGTCCTTGAGGCCGCCAGATGGCGATCATAATGACAAGGAGGGAGTAAATGATCATATCGATTCCCTGTCCTTCACTTCCGAGATACACCCTAGTCAGCTCCATGAGCGGGATAAATACGAAGGCCCCGACAACTGGCCCGAAGAGTTTTCCGATGCCGCCGATCAGCGTGATGATGCATAGATGGATCGACATCATAAGGTCCATCGTGCTTGACGGATGGATATATAACACGTACTGGCCATAAAACGTCCCGCATATCGAGGTCAATACGGCGGAGATGGAAAAGGCGATCAATTTGTATTTCTGAATATCGATCCCGACACTCCGCGCCCCTTCAGGATCATCCTTTATTGCACGGAGATAATAACCCAGCCTGCTTCGCTCGATGACATAGGAAACGGCGATGGCAAACAGCAGCATTACGAGGATTATATAGTAGTACGGGATTTTCGAGGAGTGGAATTCAAAGTTCGTAAACGACTCCTCCAGGATGGGCATGAAGATGCCAACTGCGGCGCCGACATAGTCCCAGTTTGTAAAAACCACCACCATGATTTCGCCCACCGCGATTGTGGCGATAGCAAAGTAATGTCCCCGTAAACGGAAACATGGGTATCCGACGACGACGGCAAGACCTACGGAAAGGATGCAACCAGCCAGCATTCCCAGCCAGGGGTTGATGTTATAGTTCACCAGGAGGATAGCCGTCGTATAAGCCCCCAGACCAAAAAATGCGGCATTGCCGAACGAAACCTGACCCGCATATCCGCCTATGACGTTCCAGCCGATGCTCATTGTGGCGTACATCATGATCATGATGAGGATATGACACAGAAATGGGTCGCGCAAAAATAGCGGGACCACCGCGAGGACACACATGAACAAAATAAATACGAGGAAACCCTTTTTCATGACCACATCATTTTCTTCCCATGAACCCCTGAGGTCTGACGAATATCACTCCCAGGTATAACAGCAGGACAAACATGAACTTCAGAGAAGGCGCAATGAGATAGCCGCTCAACACCTCAACCAGTCCGACGATAATCCCCGCAATAAATGCCCCCGGCACACTGCCGAAACCGCCGAGAGCGACAACAACAAAAGCCATCAGACAAAAATTGGAGCCTACTTCTGGAAACACATAATAGAAACTCGAAAGCAAGGATCCGGCCACACCAACGGTGGCGATGCCGATTCCCCAGGCAAGGGCAAACATCCGGTCACTGTTGATCCCCATGAGTCTTGCCGCTTCCTTGTCTTCGGCAACTGCTTCCAGGGCCATACCCATCTTGGTAGATTTAAGAAACCAGAAGATAAGGCCGTTGCAGATGATTGCGCCCGCTGCTGCGATAAGTTGCGAAACTCCGATATAGACGCCGAAGATACTGACATTGCCGCTCGTCAGGGTCTGGGGGATCATGCGGTAGTCTGCCTTCCACAGATACTGGGCCACGCCTCTCAGAAGAATCAGAATGCCGAATGTCACGAAGATCTGGGAAAGCATGGGAGCGTTGATGATCGGCCTGATGAAGACGTAGTAGGTGATAATTCCCAGTAGGAACAGAAGAACCATCACCAAGGGAAGTGAAGAGAGTGGATCCATATCGAAGAGAACAAAAAACCAGTAAGCGAAATACATTGCAACCATGAGGTATTCGCCATGGGCAAAATTGACTATATCCATCATCCCAAAAATCATGGTGAGACCAACGGCAATCAGCGCATAAAGGAAACCGATCAGGATGCCGCTCACCAGGGTTTGCGCAAATACGCCTTCCATGGATGTATCCTACTTTCTGTTGTCTTCTTTGCCTGCACCTAACGCATTCAAGCCAGGTGGTCAGATGTTACTTCCTTCTGTCCCACTTCGGGAAAGGCCAGATCACATCTTTCGTGGCCACATTGAAGGGCCATACTGTGTAGCGCTCACCTTTCTGTATCTGAACAATGATACCTTTGCCAAGTACGTTCTGGTGAGTCTTCGCGTCGAATTTGACACCGTCCCACGGCATGATCAACTGGTCGGCCTTGATGTTCGTTTCCAAGAGCGCCTTCTGGATTTTCGCCGGTTCCGTGGATTTGGCACGGTTGATAGCATCTGCCAGAACGATCATGCCTGTAAATGAACGAGCGTAGTCGCCCGACATGGGTTTCCCGGCCATTTTTTCAAACATGTCGGCAATCGTCTTGATCATCGGTTTTTTCGCGGAAAGGTCCTTTGCCCAAACTTCTCGGCTCAGGATGTAGTCTGCATCTTTGCCAAGGGACTTGATCAAATCAGGATCGTTAAAGCCCGCATTGTTTGCAATCAGTGCAGTAGGCGCGAAATTGAGTTCCTTGTACGTCTTCATGGACAGGATGGCGTCTGCCGTATAAGACGTCTGCATGATGATGGACGGATTATAACTGCGGAGTTTCTGAATCTCCGACGTCAACTGGGTGCTCTTAGCGGGATAAGGCACGGCGCCGCTGATTTCGTACCCATACTTTTTTGCATACATTTCCTGATATTTGCGGGAGTCCGTGCCGAACAGCGTGTTTTCATAAAGCAGTGCAATGGGCCCTACAGTGATCTTCTTTTTCTTTTTCAGATCATTGAGAAAGATGAAGAAGTTTTCGCTGAACATATCGTCATGCGGCGTCGTCCTAAAGAACCACTTGAAACCCCTGTCCGTAAGCCCAGGTGATGAGGAACTGTCGTTCAGAAAGGGAACACCATAGCGTTCTGCGGCCTGAGCGGCCGTGGCAGTGACAGCACTGTTATAGCAGCCGATGATGGCAACGACCTTCTCCTGTGTGATGAGACGCTCCGCCTCTGCCATGCCGACTTCCGGCTTGCCTTGATGGTCGCCGGGGACAATCTTGATCTTGGCGCCTTTCAGATTCGGCAGTCCCGCAGTTTTTGCTAACGGCATGTTCAGATTGTACTTGTTATTAATGATGTCGGCTGCTAACTCGGCGCCTTTTAACAGACCCTGCCCCGTGGTTGCCAAAGGCCCTGTCAGGGGAAAGATGACACCGATCCGGATCTCATTCTGCGCACATGCCAGAGAGGTAAAAGATAAAACCATGACCGCCGTAAAAAAAACTCTCAGAAATTTCCACATGGCTGCCTCCTATATCAGTTCTTGATTGATGTTGCGATTTCTGTCTTCATATCGAAAAGAAGTTCCGCCTCCTCCATTCCTATCATCTCGAACATCACGGAATCGCCAGGCTTCAGGTGGGCAAGAAGGTCATGATCCACTTTTGCTATCAGGGCCGGCCTCGCATATCCCCCAAGAGTGCGTTCATGAAGCTGGATGATGGGCAAGCCATCTCCCGGAACCTGGATACTGCCGGGCAGCAGACCATCTGATATGATGCTCTCTTCTGCATCCGTTCTGAATGCCAGGGGTTTGCCATTCAGCCGGATACCTGTCCTGTTCAACTTCGTGGAAACTGTGAAGGCCGTCTTTCCCTTGCTGCCCAGAAATTCTTCCCAGGATTCGTCAGTGAAATAATTGCTTTCAGGACCTTCCACTACTCTCAGCGTGTGCGGCTGCATCATGCGCGGTATGAACTCTTCCGGAATGCGCTGAACATCCACCATCCTGATATCCTCGAAGTCAATTCTGTCACCTTTCTGAAGAGCCCTTCCCCGGTAGCCGCCGAACCGGCACTCCAGATTGGTCGCATAGCTTCCAATGATTTTCTCCAGAACGGGAGTGCCGGAAAATCCCACGTAATATCTGAAACCCTCTCTTGTCTCATCGACCGTTAATGTCTCCCCAGCCTTCGCCTCGAAAGACATCCAAGAGTGCAACGGCCTACCCTCCAGGCTGGCTCTCACCTTTGCTCCCGTAATTGCGCAACAGACGTCCCGACCGAATCTCAAAGAAAATTTTTCGCCGAATACCTCGATGGCCGGGGCATTGCCCTCGTTGCCCAGGAGATGATTAAGGGAGCTTAACGCATAAAGGTCCAGAGCAGAAGAAGTCGGTATGCCCACTTCCCTGTATCCACGCCTGCCGCCGTCAACGACAAGTGACATGATTCCGGGATGGATCATCTCGATCATGCGCGTATGAATCTCACTTTGTCACCAATCTGGAAGATGCTGTAAGGCTCCTTATTGTAATCGAAGAGTTTCTTGTTCGTCCTTCCTATTATTCTCCACCCCGCCGGCGACTCGAAGGAATATATTCCTGTCTGAAGCTGAGCGAGGCCGACGGAGCCCTCGGGAACTCTTAAGCGAGGCGTCTCAAGCCTCGGAACATACAGCCTCTGATCTAGGATCCCCAAATACGGAAACCCGGGCAGGAACCCCACCACAAAAACTTTGTATGTGACGGAGGTGTGGATCTCTATTATCTCGTCTTCAGACAATCCCGTGTGGGACGCCACAAAATCAATGTCGAAGCCGCTTTCACCGCCGTACTCTACGGGAACATGGTGGGTTTTCGGTTCCGGAATATTGATATGGGTCATCAAGAATTCCTTATCCCGCAAAGAGGCCGTCAGCGCTTCGTATGAAGTTTTCTTCCTGTCAAAGAGAATGAGGCAGGATCTGAAGGAGGGTATTATGTCGGTAATTTCTTCCAATTGGAGGGACTTCAGAAAAAAATAATATCGCCTTACCCTTTCATGGATCTCCAAATCAATTTTTTCTCCGAATAGGATTCGTATCCCTTCTTCGCCATGCCTTGAAATGTTCATACGCTATAAGAGATCTGCCAGTGGCTTAACGTGAATGTTTTCCTGTTTAAAATATGTCTTCAGCCTTCTCGCAGCGTCAATGCTTTCCAGGTTGTCGCCGTGCATACACAAGGTATCTATTTCCATATTCAACCAATGTCCACTGACGCTCTCAATTCCCCTTTCTTTGAGCATGCGTACCGCCCTATTTGCGATTACGTCAGGATCTTTCAACACCGCCTCTTTGTGTTTTCGCGACAGAAGTTCTCCATCATCGCCATAGTTCCTGTCCGGAAAAGCCTCCAGCGCGATTCTCACGCCCTTCTTTTTCAGGGCCTTCTTCAGCACCGCCGCCTCAGGCGTGGTAAGTGTCAGAAATATCACATCTCCGAAGGCGCTCTTAACCGTTTCAATGATCTCCAGAAAAAGGCTTTCCTCTTTGATTAGGTGATTATATAGGGCGCCATGCATCTTTACGTGCTGCAACGGCATTTGATGAACGGCGAGAAATCCCTGCAGGCCTCCCACCTGGTATACGATGGCGTTTATTACTTCCTTCCGGTCCATGTCCATGAACCGTCGTCCGAAACCTAGCAAGTCAGGATAGCCGGGATGTGCGCCTGCTCTGACCCCGTGGTCTTTGCAGAGCCCCACCGTTCTTTCAATGACATTAGGATCCGATGCATGAAAGCCGCAGGCGATATTGGAAGAGGTGATGTAACGGATGATCTCTTCGTCTCTGCCGATTTTGTAAGCTCCGAAAGATTCCCCCATGTCGCAGTTAATATCTACAGAAATATCCATGGCCTTCTCGCAAGAAACTTCCCTTAACGGAAATGGGGTCGATGAATTTGTGGGTTCGATGTTAAGCGCTTATTTAAAACTTCTCCCTTCAACTGTCAATGAGAATATCGTCGCAAAATTTCTTAGCGTATTGAGCAGCCAATGCGCGGTAATTTTATATCAATACCCGTCATTCCGACTTCAACGCCTCTGTAAATCCCGCGCGGGCATCATGTATTGACTTTTTTCTTTTTCGCCGCATTCCGCTTCATAACATCGCCCAATGAACCCAGCGATGTTGGAACCTCCCCAATGTATTCATGATAGCCATCTTCAGGTGTTTCTGCTATCTTACGTGGTGCGTCAGCATGCGCTTCCGCCTCCGGTATGGAAAGGGATATCCGCTTTTGATCCCGTTCTATCGCATCAATCCTCACTTCGATTGCTTCGCCCAATTTTACTGCATCACCGGGATGAACGATCCGCTTTCCCTTTCCCAGTTTGGAGATGTGGAGGAGGCCGTCAACACCAGGGCCCAGGTTGACGAAGGCGCCGAATTTCATCAGACGCACTACGGTTCCCGTATGAAAAGTCCCTACCGGGTATTTTGCCTCTGCCTCATTCCATGGATCGGACAATGTCTGTTTCAGAGATAAACTGATACGGTTGTTTTGCGGATCCATCTTGGCAATGACTACATCGAATGTTTGACCGACGGACAAGCGCGCGTAAATATCCTCCACCCGGTCCCAGCCGATCTCCGAAATCGGAAGGAGACCCTGTAAACCGCCGATATCCAGAAAAGCGCCAAAATCCCGGATGGCAACGACGGTCCCTTTTACGAGCATTCCCTCGTGCAATTCGGCCTTCCGTGCATCTTCATCCTTTTTCCTCTGCTCCTCCAGAATGGCCCTAGCAGACAAAATAATATTGCGCCCCCGCTCTCCATATTCAGTAATTCTGAAAGGCAGGCGGCGGCCGACATAGTCTTTCGCATTGTCAGTACGCCTGATGTCTATTTGGGAATATGGGCAGAAGCCCCGCATATCGCCAGCCAGTCTGATCTCGAAGCCACCTTTGATCTCTTTTTCCACGACGCCCTCAATGGGAATCCCGCTTCGCCAGACTTCTTCTATATGGGTTCGAGCGGAATCACCCGCTCCTATCCTCGTCGTAAAAAGTTTCTCGTTATGCTTAGATGAAAGGAAATAGGCTTCAATGGAATCGCCTTCCTTTACAGAAAGATTGCCATTTTCATCGGCCAATTCTTTCCTGTCCAGATAGCCTTCGCTCTTCCCTCCCAGATCAAGGAAAATCCAGTCCTGGGTGATCTTGACGATGGTAGCTTCAATCTTCTGCCCCGGCTTCAAGAAATCTTTCCGCACCTGGGTTTTCTCGAACAGTTCCGCGAAACTCTTTTCTTCATTTGAATCATTCTTTTTTTCTTCCACCATGTGACGCTATTCCTATTCTTAATTTATGTGATTATGATAACTGCATTTGTAAGACAGTGTACTTGATTATGCCGCTATTCACAATATAATTTCAGCGGCGCGTTGTTATGCATACCTGAACAAAATACAGACGACGCATTCCTTTGCAATTGGAAAAGCTAAGAAACCTTCACGTGCTTTTAATAATGTTGACATGCAGGAACTTATTCTCCTATACTTTCACACAGGACGCGACAAAAACTGGATTCCCGATCGGAGCCCGCCTGCGAGCGCACTTATCGGGGCGGGTATGACAGAAGAAATGCAGGAGGAGCGGTGAACTGGCCGGACATAATGAAGCAATTTGCCGAGCTCGACTTATGGCCCTGTTCGGCTCTCGATAAGAAAAAAGATGTCGTGACCGTGTCGCCATGCGGCTATGATGATCTCGAACCGCTCGCGCGGATGTACGACACCTATGAACCAAAGGCCGCCATCCAGGGTCTGCCACCCGTCGACCAGAACACGCGCATCGAGTGGATTCGCAGTTGCCTCCGCACTGCGATGAATCTCAAGGCCGAACTAGGTGGCGTCGTCGTCGCCCACGGCATGCTCTTCCCCATGCCAAACCCGGATATAGTCGAGTTTACCCTCTTCGTCCACAACCAGGTCCAGAACCGAGGCATCGGCAGCATCGTCGCCTACCCGCTTTTTGCAGCGGTCAAACGTCTGGGATACAGAAAAGTCTGGGTTTTCGAAAGCCGTAACAACGCGCGTGCCCTTCGCATATATTATAAGGTCGGCTTCCGCGAGGCCAGTCGCGAGGGCAATGAACTGGAATTGGAACTCGACCTCACGGGTGTCCTTGAAACGCCGGAGCTGTCCGACATAATCACGCCCGTGGCGCCGTCAACGGGATTCATCAAATCTCCCGACTACCTCGAAGGCCAACGTGTGCTGCCCAACACGCGCTCCGTCATCATTTACTCGCCCCGGTTCGAGGAATTCACCATCGAGAAAGGCCATCCTTTCGTCACCGCCCGCTCCCGTCTCTTCCTTGACATGTGCAAGAGCCACGGCCTCCTCCACCTGCCCGGCACGCAGATCATGGAGCCCGCGCCCATTGATGAAAACTCGGTCCTCGCCTTCCACGACTCCCATTACTATCATTACCTCGTCATGGCCTCCATGGGCGTATTTAACACTCGCCTCCTCTCATACGGCATCGGCACGGGCGACAACCCCGTCTCACGAGGTGTGCTCGAATACTCCATGCTCGCCGTTGGCGCTTCCGTCATGGGCGCCGATCTGCTGATTTCACAGCCGAACATCGACCTCGTCTTTAGTCCCACAGGCGGCTTCCACCATGGCGGCCCCAATTATGCTTCCGGATTCTGTTACCTCAACGACGTTGTCATAACCATCAAGTATTTCCTCCAGCAGGGTCTCCGTGTCCTTTACTTTGATATCGATGCGCACCACGGCGACGGCGTCCAGTTCGCCTTCTATGACGAGAGCCGTGTCCTCACGATATCCCTCCACGAATCCGCGCGCACCCTCTTTCCCTGGAACTCCGGATTTGAGAATGAACTTGGCGAAGGCACCGGCTACGGCTACAATGTGAACGTCCCGCTTGCACCCGGCACAGAGGACGAAATCTACGGCGAAGTATTCCGCCGCATCGTCTCGCCCCTGGCTCGCACATACAAACCCGATGTCTGCATTCTCTCGGCAGGCGTTGACGCCATGTATACCGATCCCATGTCGCATCTCTCTCTGACGAACAATATCTATGCCGAAGTCATTTACGGGATTCATCGGCTCGTGCCGAAGACGCTCATGCTGGGCGCGGGTGGCTACAACCCCCGGAGCATCGCCCGCAACTGGACACTCGCCTGGGCTGTGCTTCACAACGCCGAACCCGATGGAGACTACTTCGGCCAGATGGGCGCCCGCGGCGCCACGGCCATCGAAGGCGCCTCTCTTCGGGATCCATACCCTTTCATCTCTCCCACCAAGATTGCCGAGGCCCGCGCCGAAGCCAGCCGCGTCATAGCCTATCTCGAGACAAACGTCTTCCCAATCCATGGCCTTACGGCGCAGCCGGCATGATGCTTGGCCAACAGAGTATTCCCGCAATTGCATAAACAACAGCAAAGCAACGAAGCAAGCTTTACGGTCTTCTTTTATTCTTTTATATGCGCGTGTAGTGAAGAGGGCGGAGACTGTATTTATGGCTTATAATACATGAGCGGGCGGGCGTAGGGAGCGACAAGTTCACTGAGATGGCCCATCTCCTGGTCTTTCATCGGAGTAAATGACCAGGCGCACCTCACATTTTCTTCAAGCTGTGCGATATTATCGCACCCGATGATCGCCGTTGTCACGGGATGAGACAGAGCAAACCGGTAGAAGGGCCCTATCGCACCGATTCCGGGAATTCTTGACGCCATTCCTCTGATATAGACCTTCATTGCAATAATCCCCATGTTCTTTTGCTGGGCAAACGGCATGAGGTCGTCGATAAAATTTAGATATTGCGGTTCTGCGGGATTGACGGGCATAAGTACTGTATCGAAGTCGGCGAGCTCAATACAGCGCCTTAGGATCGATGGATTTTCATGGCCGGTGACACCGATGAAACGCACAAGACCCTTTTCCTTCGCCTCTGCAAACGCCTCCAGTGCGCCACGCGGCGAGGTGACTTCTTCAATGTCTTCTTGGGTTCTCATGTCATGCATCTGCCAGAGGTCAAGATGGTCGGTGTTCATGGTCTTTAGGGTATCGCGGAGATGTGCATAAGCCCCTTTCCAGTCGCGAGCGTGGGACTTGCCCGCAAGGAAGATGTTTTTCCTCCGCTCTTTCAACGCCTTTCCATGGTATGATTCACATCCTGCATAGGCCTTGGCCGAATCAAAGTAATTAATCCCGAGATCAATGGCCCGGTTGATCAGCTCATAAGCCTCTCGTTCGTGGCCGTATGTCCGAAGGACACCCTCGCCACCAAGGCCCAGGATGGTCACATCCACGTTGGTTTTGCCGAGTTTTCGTTTCGGGATCATATGGGCACCGAGTCGTGTTGATGAAAAAGCTGCTCCCTTGACGAGAAATTGTAGGAAAAAGTCGGTTGTGCGTCAAGAGGAAAGGGCAACACTGCGGTCGGCTTTACTTGACATACTATCGGCTTCTCTTTATACTCGCACCACCCATTCCTTGCCGGGAACACCGGGAATATCTGAACACCTTGGAGAAAAGCGATGAAAAGTCTGGGCACGCGTTTCCTTCTGCCTTTTGGATTGCTCGCAGTCCTGTTTTCCGTGTTTATTCTCTATCAGACATACGACGCAAGCCGGAGACACGCCAATGAACTCGTTAACCAGCAGGCTGACCTGGCTCTGGAATTTGATCTGGCGATTCGCAACTATGTGGCACAGAAGATCCGCCCCAACATGGAGCGATTGGTTGGAAGGAATGGATTCGACCCCGAGACAATGTCCACCTCCTATATTTCGAGGCACATATTTGAGGAGGTCAGAAAGAAATTCCCCGATTACATCATCCGCTTCTCGTCCGAAAACCCACGTAACCCTTCCAATTTGGCCGACACGGAAGAACTGAAGATGATCAATTACTTCCGCGCGAATCCACAATTCAAGAGACGAACCGACAAGGTCGAGATTAACGGCCGACTTTACCTGGTTCATTTCACACCCAGATTCTTGAAGGACGAATGCATGCGCTGCCATGGCAACCCTAAAGACGCTCCGGCGGACCTTGTGAAGCGGTATGGATCGAAAGCAAGTTTCTACCGGAAGGTGGGAGACGTGGCAGGACTTGATATGGTCGCAGTTCCCATCGAGAAGGTGAATGCGGCCCTCGCCTCCGAGATGCGTCACCAGACACTCATTTTGGTTGCAGGCCTTGCCCTCCTCTTTGGATTGATCATAGTCGTTTTCAAATTCTTGGTTACGAGGCGTCTGGCGGCAATCTCCGGACATTTTCAGGACATTGCTTCGCACACCGAGAGTCCATGGATGACACCGGTGAAGGTCACGGGCAACGACGAAATAAGCATGCTTGGTTCTGCCTTCAACAAGCTGCTCGAACAACTGCGCGCCTCACATGCGTCCCTCGAAAAGCGCGTTGATCAGCGTACCGCGGAGTTGGGACAGGCAAACGAGGAATTACGCCAGGAGGTGGCAATACGCACGCGGGCAGAAGATGAGTTAAGAAAATATTCTGAAGAAATCAGCGATCTCTATAACAACGCCCCCTGTGGCTATCATTCTCTGGGACCGGACGGCACCTTCCTGCAGATGAATGACACGGAGCTCCGGTGGCTGGGCTATACCCGGGAAGAAGTTATCGGAAAGATGAAATGGAGTGAACTGTTGCCCCCTGAGTCTCTGGACGTTTTCCGTGAGACCTTTCCTGTTCTCAAGGAGCGAGGATGGATGGATAATCTTGAGTTCGAACTCATCCGCAAGGATGGCACCAGATTACCCGTGCTATTGTATGCAACGGCCATTAAAGATGATAAAGGTCGTTATATCATGAGCCGCTCCACATTGTTCAACATTACTGAGCGCAGGCAAGCCGAACAGGAGCGAAGGGTGCTGGAGGAGCGCTTGCAGCGAGCGGAGAAAATGGAAGCATTAGGCACATTGGCGGGCGGAGTCGCACACGATCTCAACAATGTGCTGGGCGTCGTAGTTGGTTATTCAGAGCTGCTGCTGGAGAGGATCGACGAATCAAGCGCTATAAGACCCCATGTCGTTAATATCATGACTAGTGGCGAGAAGGCTGCTGCCATAGTTCAAGATTTGCTGACTCTGGCACGAAGGGGAGTCCACACCGGCAAGGTTATCAATCTAAACAACATAGTGATTAATTTTCAAAAATCTCCCGAGTTTATGAAGATATCTTCATTTCATCCAAATGTTCAGGTGAAGACCAGCGTGGAGGCGGACTTGTTGAATATAATGGGCTCCCCTATTCATCTCGAGAAGACTGTAATGAACCTCGTTTCCAATGCTGCCGAGGCCATGCCGAAGGGAGGTACGGTGACTATTGCGACGAACAATCAGTACCTGGAAAAACCCATCCAAGGCTATGATGCTGTCAGAGAGGGTGACTACGTTGTTCTTTCCGTGTCCGACACAGGAGAAGGCATACCGGCTGTCGATTTGAAGCGTATTTTCGAGCCATTCTACACGAAAAAGGTTATGGGAAGAAGTGGAACCGGATTAGGATTGGCTGTGGTTTGGGGAACGGTGAAAGACCATGACGGCTATATTGACGTCTGCAGCGAGGAAGGAAAGGGAAGCACCTTCACGCTCTACTTCCCGGTTACCAGAGAGGACATGGTCAATGATCAAAAGGCGGTATTGACTGAATCATACGCCGGCAGGGGAGAGTCGATTTTGGTTGTGGACGATGTGAAGGAGCAAAGGGAATTGGCCACGAACATGCTAACGAGGCTCGGCTATGATGTCAACGCTGTTGCAAGTGGGGAAGAGGCTATCGAATACCTCAGGACGCACCGCGTTGATCTTATGGTCCTGGACATGATAATGGACCCCGGTATTGATGGTCTGGAGACATATCAACGGGTTGCCAAAATCAACCTGAAGCAGAAGGCCCTCATTGTGAGCGGATTTGCCGAAACGGATCGGGTCAAGAAGGCCCAGGAGTTGGGAGCTGGCGCCTATGTTAAGAAACCCTATGTGCTGGAAAGGATCGGTTTGGCCGTGAGAAATGAACTTGATAGATTATGAACCTAATCTATCCCCCGTTTATTCTTCATAATCCCGAACCATAAAATAAGCCCCTTTGCGAAGCTGAGCAGAGGGGCTTTGGCGAGGATCACAGATCGTGAAAATATCTTTTATGTTTTCCGCATGGGAAGGATGATCTCAGACATCCTTTCGCTTCAACCAGGCATCCTGATATAACCTGCCGATACAGGCAAATATGGCCAGGAAAAATAACCCGAACATAAAGTTGGGAGACGTGCCCAAAAACTCGTCCAGTTTGTGACCCGCATAGAGGAAGAGGAATGAGGCAATCACGATGACAAACCCCCAGGAACTCAGCATGAAAATCGCGCTGTACATCTTGCGGTCTTGGTGTGCCTTGTGCGTCATTAACATGGCCTTAACCTCCTTTCCCTCCAGGGTTGATCAACATACTGTTATGAATGTGATGTTCGCTGGTCTCCTCAGCCTACCAGGTTCTTAATCGCATTGAAAACCGGTGCGGTAAACAGGGCAACAAGAAGCGTATACATCGTGAACACGCCCATCAGCTCACCCGCATAGAACCTCGGATATTTTTGCTTCAGGGAGATGACCATCATCCCGCCAATAATCAGACATCCAAGCTGAAAATACGGGAACTCGCTCACACTGGCTGTTGCATACTCGGCAAAGCCGAATGTTGCGGTCATCAATACCACAAATACCGCCAGGCCTAATGTCTTAACTATCTTTTTCATGATCCGTTTCCTCCTCTGTTTCTAATCTATCTGCTATTATATAAATGAAATATCCGTGCCAGTTTCATGAGATTCTGTGTAATTCTCTGTAACGTGCTTATTATACAAGTGTATCTCGAACTGCCGAGATCTTGAGATGGGGCATTGGGACCCTGAAAAGAGGGAAGTATTTAAAGAAACATTCAACGACATTGAATGAAATGAGAAATTGGAAGATAGCAATAATGCGTGCCCTGTGCAGCATCAGGAATGGCGCTATCTAAATTCATCATGAGATCTTCGTACCTATGAAATTGCAAGGATCGAATATCAATTATTTAATTTGAGAAGAATCCTTGTATAGAAAAATCAAGTTGTACTGTACTCCTTCGTCACTTTGCACCTGCCCCTGAATTTGCAGATATGTTGCAGATCATGTGACTGTCAGGAGAGTCCTTCGTTGATTTAATCTGATGACTCAAGGGAGGAAGTAAGATGAATCAAGAGCTGCCTCGCATCCTGAGTCCCAATGTCGGTTGTCCTATCATCATCTCCCCGGAGGACCTGAAATCCAAAAGGTTCGATGTCGTCATGGCCGAAGAATGTGATCATCGCAAAAGATAACTCTCCATCCAGGCAATACCGTCCTTCGATCGCGAGGTCGAGAAATTCGTTTTGGAGCTATCAGATCGGCAACCATTGATTGAAGGACTGAACGCTGCGCCATAATTTTATAGAGCCTTTTTCATTGACATTTTTTTGTCTTCTGCATTATTGTCTCCCACGGCTACAGCACACACCTATTCGAAAGAGAGAATTCGTGGCATGTACGAAAAGAAACCCTGGCTGAAATTTTACGGCCACATTCCGGAATCCATAAGTTACCCGCGAGTAACAATGTATGAAGCGGTCATGAAGACCGTGGAACGTTGTCCGGAGGCCACCGCTTATGATTTTTTCGGGTATTCCTCAACTTACAAGCAGTTCGGCCACCACATCGACCGGTGTGCTGATGCACTGGCCTCATTCGGCATGAAGAAGGGAGATAGGATTACCATCGCCATGCCTACGACACCGCAAGGGATCATCTGCTTTTATGCAGCGAACAAACTCGGCTCCGTAGCGGCCATGATTCATCCTCTCTCCACGGCAAAGGAGATCGAGTTCTATCTAAATTCGAGCAAGAGCCGCTTTGCCCTCACCCTAGACGCATTCTACGGCAAATTCAGGGAGGTCAAAGACAGAACACCACTCGAAATTTTGCTTTTGACCCGTATACCCGATTATCTCAAGGGAATAAAAAAGATCGGCTTCAAGCTTACGAAGGGAAGGAAGATACCGCCGGTACCCAAAGACCCCATGGTGAAGTGGTGGGTGGACCTTATGAAAGGCCCCTACCCAAAGGCTGCAAAGGCCCGGATGGATACGGATGAGATGGCAGTAATCCTCTTCAGCGGCGGAACAACGGGCATCCCCAAAGGAATCATGCTTTCCAACATGAACTTTATCAGCGAAGGTATGCAGGTCTCTGTTACCGGAGGCCTCTCAGAAAAGGATACCATCCTCGCAATCCTCCCTATCTTTCATGGCTTCGGCCTCGGCGTTTGTGTGAACGCCTGCTTCATGGGCGGCGCCAGGAGCCTCCTCGTTCCCCAGTTTACGCCGGACACTGTTGCCAAACTGATCAAGAAGAGGCGTCCCACTTTCGTGATCGGAGTGCCCACACTTTTTGATGCCCTGAGCAGGAATCCCGGTTTCCAGAAGACCGATCTCGGCTGTCTCAGAGCCACCTTCAGCGGCGCCGACTCTCTTCCGCGAACTGTCAAGGAGCGCTTTGAGAAGATCGTTAAACAACAGGGGGGAACATGCCAGTTGCTCGAAGGATACGGCCTTACGGAAGCGGTGACGGCCATCATGGTTACTCCCTTTGACCACTACCGGGAAGGAAGCATCGGAGTCCCTTTCCCGGATATGCTCGCCAAGATCGTGAGAGCCGAAACACTGGAAGAAGCCGATGCAGGGGAAGAAGGCGAGATATGCATCCATGGCCCTGCGGTCATGCTCGGGTATCTTGATAACCCGGAAGAAACGGCGCAGACACTGAAGAGGCACCCCGATGGAAAGTTATGGCTTCACACCGGCGATATAGGCACCATGGATGAGGACGGATTCTTTTATTTCAAGGTCAGACAGAAACGGATGATCAAATCTTCCGGCATGAACGTCTACCCCGCCCAGGTGGAAGACATCCTGTGCCTGCATCCCGAGGTAGAAGGGGCATGCATCATCGGTGTTCCCGACGAAGCCCAGGTGCAGCGCGTAAAGGGCTTCGTGGTTCTGAAGGACCCGGGAAAGGCGGGCATGGAGATGGAGAACGCGCTCATTGATCATTGCCGGGAGCATCTCATCAAGTGGAGCTGCCCGCGTGAGATTGAATTCCGCAAGACCCTGCCTAGGACCATTGTCGGCAAAATCGCCTATAAGGTTCTAGAAGAGGAAGAGATCGCAACTCTAAAGCGTTCAGGAAAATATGCGGGAGAGTGAAACAAGGGGATCCGTGAATGAAGCAATGTGATGAATTTTACGAGATTTTGAAAGATCCGGGATCATACGGCAGGAAAATGAAGGAACAAGGACGGAAGATCGTTGGATACTTCTGTTCCTATACACCGGAAGAAATCATATACGCCGCGGGAGCGCATCCTTTCAGGATTTTCGCTACAGGGGGAAATATTCACTTTGCCGACGCCCATTTCCAATCCTACTGCTGCTCTCTGGTGCGGGGAGCCCTCGAAGGGGCCCTTGCGGGCAATCTTGATTTCCTCGATGGGGCCGTTTTCCCACACACCTGCGATTCTATCCAGCGGCTCTCCGATATCTGGCGTATGAATGTGAAAGGACCTTTTCACGTTGACGTGGTGCTGCCTGTGAAGCTGGATACAGAAAGCGCCAGGGCATACATGATCGACATCCTGAAAAAATTCGGGAATGACCTTGCCTCGCACCTGCGCGTGCAGATCACCGACGACAAGTTGAAGAACGCCATTAAGACCTTCAACACCATCAGGGGTTCTCTCAAGAGGCTGTACGAACTGAAAGCCGAAAACCCCGGAATCATCAGCGGCAGCGATCTCTATGCCATTGTTAAGGCTTCCATGATGATGGACCGGGACCATCTTACGGAGGCCCTTCCTGCAGTTATCGAGGAACTGGAAAAGAAGAAGGGGAATGCAGAATTATATGCAGGCAAACGTATAGTCCTGGCCGGAGGCGTCTGCAACCACCCCGATATCTACCGGATCATTGAAGAAGCCGGCGCGGCCGTCGTCTGGGATGATTTCTGCACCGGCTCAAGATATTTTGAGGAATCGGTAAAAGATAACGCAGATCCCATCGCCGCTATAGCCGGACGTTATATGAACAGGCCCGTATGCCCCGCAAAGCATGCCGGGATATTCACCAGGGGTGAAAATCTCTTAAGAATTGCGAAAGAAAAAGGCGCCGGCGGTGTCGTCTTCTTTTTCCTCAAGTTCTGCGACCCCCATGCCTTTGATTATCCCTACATGAAGGAATTCCTCGATAGAGAAGGAATCCCGAGCATGATGTTTGAAGTGGAGGACCAGCTCCCCTCGGAAGGCCAGTTGCGCACGCGGTTTGAAACATTCGTCGATATGTTATGAAATATTTTCTTCAATGAACAAACGGAAGTGAGACGTTTATGAATAAGATGCCGGAGATCTTGCTCTTCTTTCTTGCGAAGATCAAGAAAATTGCCCTCCATTTCAAGAAGAAAAAAAAGATGAAAGAGATCATGATGGTCTATTATATGGAGGCAAAGAGCGCCCGTATCAGTGGCAGGAAGGTTGCCTGGATTACAAGCGGCGGCCCAGTCGAACCCCTCATAGCGATGGATGTAATTCCGGTTTATCCGGAAAACCACGGGGCAATGATCGGGGCGAGTAAGATGGGGACGGACCTTTGTGAAAAGTCGGAATCCATGGGATATTCGAGCGACCTCTGCTCCTACGCCCGTTCTGATATCGCCTGCGCAACGGTAAACGGCGGCCCTATCGGCGGTCTTCCCCGTCCCGACATGCTCATATGCTGCAACAATATCTGCGGGACAGTTCTGAAATGGTATGAAGTTCAGGCCCGCTACTTCAACGTCCCCCTTTTCATCTTCGATACACCATTCTGTCATGTAGGCTATGCCGAAGAGGCCCGAAGATATGTCCGCAGGCAGCTCGATGAATATGTCCTTTTCCTGGAAAAGACATGCGGAAGGAAAATGGATAGCGACCATCTAAAGGCTGTGGGAAAGCTTTCCCTTGAAGGACAGCGGCTCTGGCAGGCAGTACTGGCAACGACCGCAAACAGTCCCGCGCCCATGACGGCCTTTGATGCCTTTTACCACCTGGCGTTGATAGTAACACTGAGAGGAACACCACTCGTAATCGACTATTACACCCAGCTCTTAGAGAAGATGAAAGACCGCGTGGCCAGAGGGATCGGGGCTATTCCCAATGAGAAGTACAGGCTCCTCTGGGACAACATCCCCATCTGGCCCCGGACGCGCTGGCTCTCGGAAAAGCTGGCTTCACACAACGCCTGCCTCGTGGCGGATACATATACTTCCGCCTGGTGCGGCACGACGAAATACATAGACGAGAATAACTTCTTTGACTCCATGGCCGAGGCCTATACGCGCATCTATCTCAATATCGGCGTGGATGAGATGGCCCATATAGTACTTGAAATGGTGGATAAGTATAAGGTCGACGGCATCGTGATGCATTCGAACCGGAGTTGCAAACCTTACTCCCTGGGCCAGTATGATATCCAGAAGATCGTCGAGAAGGAAAGAGGGATTCCCTGCCTGATGATTGAGGCCGACATGGTGGATGAGCGGAGCTTTTCAGAGAGCCAGGTTTCCACGCGCATCGATGCCTTCATGGAAATAGTCAAGCAACGAAAAGGGTCTCAGGCAGCAGATTGATGAGGGTCATTGATGATTACAGCAGGAATTGATATCGGATCTATCACCACAAAGGCAGCCGTCATGGCCGAAGGGAAGATACGCGGCACAAGGGTCATCTTTACCGGGTACAACGCCGAACAGGCCGGTACAAATGTGTACGAGGAACTGCTGAAAGAACTCGGCATTGAGAAGTCCGATGTCAGGAGAGTCGTGTCCACAGGATACGGCAGGAACAGCGTGAAGTTTATGGATAAGGCTATGACGGAGATTATCTGTCACGGCGTGGGCGCCCATTATTTGAATCCCCGTGTCCGCTCCGTCATTGACATCGGCGGGCAGGACAGCAAGGCCATCGTCCTCGACGAAAAGGGGAAGGTAAAAAACTTCGCCATGAACGACAAGTGCGCCGCCGGCACAGGACGCTTCCTGGAGGTGATGGCGAGGGCACTGGAAGTGGACCTTGACGGATTTGGAGCCCTTTCCCTGAGAGCAAGCGATCCCTCCAGAATCAGCAGCCTCTGCACGGTCTTTGCCGAATCGGAGGTCATCTCGCTCATCTCAAAGGGCGAAAAGCGGGAGAACATTATTGCAGGCATACACGAGTCCATCGCCGCAAGGGTAGCGGCTATGGCAAACCGTTTGCGGATTGCACCTCTCGTGGTGATGACAGGCGGCGTGGCAAAGAATATCGGTGTTGTAAAGGCCATCGAGAGAAAGATCGGGATGGCCGTCGAGGTCTCGGAATATGCCCAGGTGAACGGGGCTATCGGCGCCGCCTTCCTGGCCACGAGTCTGAAATAAGAGTGTCGTTCGTCCGGATAACCGTATAAAATGTTCTTGCCGGTTCACAAAGAAAGCCTGCACCGGCAGAGTCTAACATCCACTTTTGTTTTATCTTATTCCCCGTTTTGCAGGTAGCTTTTTACTTCTTCTTCCTTCAGCAGGACCCGAAGGCCGCCTTCGGCCAGGGCCGACATCTCGTCTTCACCTGGATAGACGAAGACAGGTGCAAGGAAACCGACCCTCTCCCTGACCCAGTCAATCAGCAACTCTGAATGGGCCAGTCCGCCTGTCAGTATAATTCCGTCGACTGCGCCTTTCAAGACAACACACATGGAACCGATGTCCTTTGCAACCTGATAGGCCATTGCTTCATAAATAAGTTTCGCCCTTTCGTCTCCCGTATTGATCATGTCGCGGATCTTCTGCCCATCTGTTGTGGAGAAATATGCCGAGAGGCCTCCCTGCCCCACAAGCCGTCCCTGTATCTCTTTCTTGTCAAGCTTTCCCGAGAATGCAAGATTGAGCAAATCTATTGTGGGAAGGGAGCCGGCTCTCTCCGGCGTGAAAGGCCCTTCACCGAGTCCATTGGTACAGTCAATCACCCTGCCTTTTTGATGAGCGCCGATGGTGACGCCCCCGCCCAAGTGGGCCACAACGAGGTTCAGCTCCTCATATTTTTTCCCCATCTCCCGGGCAAGTCGCCTTGCCGCAATCTTCTGATTCAGGGCGTGAAAAGCGCTCTTCCTCTCAATTTCGGGAAGGCCGGATATTCTCGCGAGAGGCTGGAATTCATCTGTGCTCGGCGGGTCGATGACTATGGCCGGCATGCCGTATTTTTTCGCAATATCAAGGGCCATGGCCGGTCCCAGTGCCGAGGGATGCATTCCGTATTTACCCTCCAGAAGATCCCGGCACATATCCTCATCGATCCTGTAAGCGCCTGCGGGCGCCGGTTTCCCCAGTCCGCCGCGACTGACGATCATATCGATCTCTTTCAGGCTGATACCGTTTCTTTCGAGAAATTTAAGAATGTCCTCTTCCCGGCGGGGAAGCTGTTCACCGATGGATTTATAAGAAGCCAGCGCTTCACTGCTGTATCGGATCGTTTCGAGCACGGCATTGTTTCTGCCCGAAAACCAGCCCACCTTAGTCGACGTCGAGCCTACATTGATGACAAGCAGGTGATGTTCCCTATGCATCATTTCTTTCCCTCAGATCAAGGATGCCAGAGCGATTTCCACAAGCCGGTTTCCCCGGGAGACGAAGGGAATATTCAGGATCACGGGCTTCGTCATTCCCATGAGAACACCCGCCATTTCCATCTTTCCGATAAAAACGAGGGACTGCGCAAGCAGATACCCGCTCTCGATATCGGGCACGAGATAGATATCGACGTTTCCGGTGACGACGCTTTTAATCCCTTTTCTTGCCGCCGCTACATGGCTCAAGGCGCAATCAATATCTAGGGGGCCTTCGACAATCGCGTTTCCGAATTGCTTCCTCTCCCCCATCTTGGAGAGAACGGCGGCATCAAGCGTCGAGGGGATGCTGGGATTAACCTGTTCAATGGCGGCAAGGACGGCGACCTTTGGCGCCTCTATCCCCAGCAGGCCCGCCAGATTTATTGCTTGTTCAAGGATTACCTGCTTTTCAGTAACGCCCGGATAGTTATTCACGAACGTATCGGTCACTAGAACCAGTTTGTCGCTTTTCGGCAACTGGAAGACCGATACATAACTTGCCAGCTTCCCCTTCAAGAGTCCCGTGTTTGCATCGAGAACTGCTTTCATGAAACTCTTCAAATCTTCAGCTCCCTGCATAAGCATATCCGCACGCCCTTCCCGGACGAGCGCGACTGCCGCCCGAAGAAACCCGCCGGCATCTTTCACGTCCATGATTTCATGTTCCAGAGATGCAAGATGGCTCTTTTTTACCAGGGTCTCCATCGCCTTGCCGTCACCGACCAACACCGGAAAGATAAGTCCCTCTTTCGCCGCCTTGGAGATAATTTCCAGATCCGACTTCTTCACCGATGAGATCGCCAGCCGTCTTTTCGCTGCCTTTTTCCTCGCTGCCTCTATAATATCCGCGAATGTGCCGGCCATTTCACCTCACCCCCTTTTCCAGCCTGTCGGCCACCACAACACCCATTGCAAGCTCGGTAATAATGGAATCGCTGAAGTCCGCGCGCGAGGGAATACAGACTGCCCCTCTTGAGGTCACTGCGATTGAGCAGCGAGTCACATCCAGGAAAAAATCAAGCTTGCACATGATGTTGCCCGTGTCGAGGCGGGGGACGAGGATAATATGCGGAATCTTCGCTAAATCGATATCTCGGTAATCTCTCAGGCGGCCCCTCGGCCCCAGGAATATCTCCGTGAAGGAGGTCGCACCGACAACCTCACATTCCCCGAACTCTCCCGCATCTGCGGCCTCCCTGAGTAATTTGTAATCGCGGTAAGAATCGAGTGTCCTGCCGAATTTCCTCTGGCCGGAAATAACAACGATCCTCGGTTTCTCATACCCGAGCAAATGGTACAGAAAGACGGCATTCCTGAGAATGTCCGCCTTCGTCCTGTAATCAGGCGTTATACTGACGCCGGTGTCCGTGAAGGCAGTCAGATGGCCGAGTCCCGGTATCTCCCAGAAGGAGACGACGCTCACTGTCATGCCGGAGGCCGCCTTCCCTTCCGCCCGAATGATCGAGCGATAGACGTAGGAGGTCGGAATCTGGCCTTTGCTCACGATAGACAGTTTCCCCGAAAAGAGCATGCCGATGCCGAGATCGGATATCCTTTGCCTGTCGTTTTCAATAATCCTCTCAAACCTGCTGATGTCGAACTCGACCTTCTCCCCCAGTTCATCCATCTTCTCCGAATTCCCGATGAGGACGGGTTCGATGTACCCAGCTTCCCAGCTTCTTTTCACCGCCAACATGAATTCCTCATCTTCAGGGGCGAGAACGGCAAGCTTTTTCGGCCCTTTTTCCCCGGCTATTCTGGAGACATCATCAAGTGATCTAATCATCGAAGTCACCTCGCATGAAACTCGCCATTCGGAACATCTATTCCTCACCGTTGAATATTAATTTCTTAAGTAAGGGACGAAAGATAGGAACGCAGATTTTGCTTTTTTGACAGGCCCAGTTTATGTCTGATATGATAGCGGTACACATTGACTGCACTGATGGAAATATTCAAAAATGCCGATATCTCTTCGGTTGTCTTTGCCTCTTTTATTAGATTGGCAACCTGTACTTCTCTTTTCGTAAGATTCAGATACGTGACTGACAATTTCTGAGCGAAGGGTGACATGATGTCCCTTAGATTAGATGCAAGGACATTCACATAAGACATTCCCTGCAGGTCCACATGAGTTTTCAATTTTTCCATGTGCGGCAGAATGAGTACTTTGATGTTCGACAAAACTTTTTGTTCCAGTTCGTTTCTATCCTCATCTCTCTGTTTCATCAAGACCCTTAGGGCCGAGTTCATGTCTTCGAGTTCATGCGTCTTGACCTCGAGCTCCATCTCCCTCTTTTCCAGTGCCTCCTCTGCCCGCTTGCGTTCCGTGATATCCATGGAGTTGCCCAGAATGGCCGGTCTGCCCTTGTAAATAATAGGTGTAACTGATTCCATGATCCAGTGAATATCACCGCTCCGGCTGATGATTCTGAATTCATGAGGAAAAGATCGTTTCCCTTTGAGCATATCTATTGCACACTGCTTGTGCCGCTCCTTGTCCTCGGGGTGGACAATGGAGTTCGATTTTTTCCCCATCAGCTCTTCCGGTGCGCACCCATAATATGAAGCGGCATTAGGATTTATTGACTGAAACTGGCCATCCTGCACTACGTATATGCCTACGAGAGATCTCTCCGTCAATGTTCGGAAAAGCTGCTCGCCCTCGCGCACTTTTCCTGACCCATGTTCGTCCTGATCGCTTTTTTTCTTCAATTTTTTGACCGCCGCCTGTCTTTTCATGGGTTATGCTTTCGCATTGCGCCCATCCGGGGCCCACAAATACCATCGGTACATCTGAAATGCAAGCGCATGATATGCAATCACAGTCAAGAACCGAAAGGCCGTTCGTTGGCCTACTGTCACGCATCCTACAGATTGATCGATTCAAATTGGCAATAGCCGTCACGAATCGATAATAACAACTATTTTCAGTCAGCACGCATGCTTTGTCAGACCAGAGCAATACAATTTACAGAAAGAAATATTCGATTACTGAAGTCAAGATGTCCGGATAACAATATATTGATCTTGACGATATTCGCGCATCCAGATCGAAATCGCTAGTTTCGCCGTTTGCTGACTCTGAAGACCGAAGTATCAAGTTGACGAGTTTTGTCATATATGTAATATATGAAAGGGTAAGTCAAATGATTCTTTGGTCCTTTCGGTGAAAGAATTCCATATAGTTATTAAGTCACTTGATGATTACAATTGCTCCAGCGGTTGTCCATCCACCGCAGCTCCACTCTTTATGAAACTCCATCGTAAGGGAATGCGCAATGAAAATTTCAGAAAAACCCATACATAAGTATCCATGGTACCTTCGTCCATTGTTCTGGAACCAAGAAAGAAAGTTCGGTCAGGTCCTGAAGTCCGCCCTCCTCTGGGCGAGAGTGCCAAAGCTTTTCTTGGCGGTGGCATTTCTATATGGTGTGCTGGACAGGAGCGGAAGCCCCATCGATCCTGTTTTGCGTTCTTCGGTCATGCTTAGGGTGTCACAAATAAACTGGTGCCCCTTTTGTATTGATATCAATGCATGTATATTTGCAGAGCGAGCCGGCTCTGTGGAAAAGCTGGAAGCCTTGGAAAGATGGCGGGAAAGTGAGCTTTTCAGCGGGAAAGAAAAGGCTGTTTTGGAGTACGCTGAGGCAATTACCTATCCGGGTCAACAAGTGAGCGATGAATTAATGGCGCGACTACGTGACTTCTTTGACGAAGATGCGCTCGTCGAACTTACGGGATTGGTTGCTTTTCAGAATTTATCCAGCAAGTTCAACAGCGCCCTCGACGTACCCGCACAGGGTTTTTGTCGGCTTCCGTCTCTGCCAGCTAATTGATTGAAAATTTAGCAATACAGGAACCAGATATGCCATTGCACATAATTTATTTTCCTGATATAAATTCATCATAGTCTTTCGTGAGAGCTTTACACCATAAAAAGATAAAAAGGAGATATCTCCATGATTGGGAAAAAGACACTTATCATTCTTGGCATAAGCATTGTCATATTTGTCCTTGCAAATACGGGGTCATTTGCATTTAGACCGGGCAGTTTATTGCAAGTTAAGAATTTAAAAAAATGCGAGAATTGCGATTTAACCAGTGCGGATCTAAGCGGCGAAGATCTCAATGGAGCGGATTTGCAAGGTGCAAACATGACCGGTGCAAATCTATCTACAACAAATCTTTCCGGTGCAAACATGAGGAATGTGGAATTAGCAGGTGCAAAACTTTCAAATGCAAACTTGAGCGGTGCGAGACTGACCAATGCGAACTTGAGCGGTGCAAGCCTGATTAAGACAAGCCTCACCGGTGCAGATTTGACCGATGCAAACCTTACTAATGCAAAGCTGAGTGACGCAAGATTGACCGATGCAAATCTGACGAACGCAAACCTGACGAATGCCAGGATGAACAATGCGTCTCTAAGAGGTGCAAATCTTACTAATACAAGACTTACCGGCGCCAGGATGGATAATGCTTCCTGGTTGGATGGCACAACGTGTAAGGAAGGTTCTGTCGGGGAGTGCAGGCAGTGATTTCTTCGTAAGAAGATAAGTATATAATTCCTTTTCTAACCTGCTTACGGATGATTCGTGAGACAGCATACCCCGTTCGGAGATTTGTCGTTTCTTGAAGTTGAGCCATAACCCACTTAGTTCTACACACCGACGGTTGCAGATTTTTTCAGCCGCCTTTTCTTTTCTTGGAAGTGTCCTTGAGAAGGTAGCACCTCTGATTATTTTTCGATTTCTCCTGTCGTTTTTCACGGCTCACTGCTCTCTCTGCGAGCTTCAACAGGATAATTATGCTCCTGCCAACCGCTGAATCCACCGGCCAACGGCCGCACGTTGATAAATCCCTTCTTCTTCAGTATTAATGCCGCCCGGGCACTCGACACGTCGTTTGGTCAGGAGCAGTAAGTCACAGTTTCCCTTTCGACGGGAACGGCGGAAAACCGTTCCAGATTCTCCAGGGGAAAGTAAAGGGCGCCTGGAATTACATACGGATCAGCCTCAAACTCCAAGGGATGTCTTACATCTAAAATGGCGATCTCATCACCAGCATCGATCTTCCCTTTGAGCTCTTCAGCGCTCATGCGGTTGGAAAATAATTCCTTAAGAAGACGCCTCCTGCGTAAATATTTCCATGCGATATAAAAAGCAACGAGCATAAGAACGGCTATAAGAACACTTCCTTCTCCCCAGTCAGGTAGGGCAATCCCTACGAGTTGTATTTCACGGCTGAAAATATAACCGGCGCCCATGAAGAATCCTACCCAGAGGAGCGAACCGATGCTGTCGAAAAGCAGAAAAGTCTTAAGCGGCAATCTCACAATACCGACAAGAGCTACCGTCAGATTGCCGAGCCCCGGAATGAACTTTGCGAACAGCAGAAAAGCAGGCCCATGCTTTGCGAACAAATTCTGCGTCTTCCTCACGCACGCATCCGGTTCAAGGCTTATGCGGCAGAGAAAAGAGAGGACATGAATTCCGCGAACCCGGCTGATAGAAAGCCATGCAATATCCCCGAGCATGACGGCAGCGAAAGCCAAACCTATGGCATAGGCAAACTGCATGTACTCCATCTCGGTAAGAATACCGGCAGCAATCAGTGGGAGGGTTGCAGGGATGGGAATGCCGAGTCTCTCCGAAAACATCCAGAGGAAAAGAAGAATGTACCCGTGGTGAATCAGGTTTTGGATGATCTCATGCATTGGTGAGATAACACCTTTTACTTCATTCCGTTCTCAGAGAACGCGCTTCCAAATGCGTGTTCCCTGTGAGAATACAGGGACAAGTGATCATGGGATATGGGCTAATATTCCAAAGATCTTGCAGTGTTTCTTTTTACTATAAGCAAGAGGTGTTTATGAGTCAAGAGTGTTCTGAGCAATTCTTGTTTCATCAGGATATCTCAAGGAATAAAAATGGCGGAACTCTAAATTGATATGTGATACAATATTATTGAATACTGGACAGGTCGATAGCCCGTTTGTGGATTACTGCATAACGGTGGCGGCCATAGAAGCACATTAGAAACTATGGATGGTTGATGTTAGCAAGATACCATGGGCATGTTGTTGGGTGCTTTGTGGCTCAAATCAACGATACAGGTCAGAGCCGCTTGATTTCACTTAAGCTGAAGACCTTCCCGTGCGGTATTTAATATTCATCATAAACGTTCTGTCTTCTGAAATGTCAAAGAAAATATGACTCGGTCCAAAGGAAGTGGAATCTATAGAAACCGCGCGAAGTACATTGCGTTTGCTTTAATCCTGGTCATGTTTCCATTTTTTCCCCCCATTATCGGCGGCACCAGGGCTTCTGCCAATCCCTTCCCTTTTCATCCCGGCGAAAAATTGACTTACCGGGCAAAGTGGGGTTTCATACATGCTGGAGAACTGACCCTAGAAGTTCTTCCCATGGAGACTATCGATGGCGTCAAGGCATACCACTTTGCAATGATCATGAATACTAGTTCTACTATCGATCATATCTACAAGGTTCGGGAAAGACAGGATTCCTATTGTGACACAGATATGACCCATAGCATCCTGTATAAAAAAGTAAGTGAAGGGGAACACCCACGCGATGTCATCGTAAATTTTTACTGGGAAAAACTTGAAGCCACCCGTTCTAACTTCGGAGAGAAAATGGCGCCCGTTCATATCGTACCGGGGACATTCGATACAGTCTCCCTCTATTACGTCATTCGCCTTAAAGACATCAAGGAGAACAGCCTAATTGAAATACCTATCTCCGAGGGTGATAACAATATAATGGTGAAGGCAAGCGTAGCCAGGCGAGAGATGCTCAAGATTGATGAAAGAATTTATGACACCTTCGAGGTCATACCCGACATGGAGAGGCTGGAATCGCAAAATGTGATGAGAAAAGGCGATGTGCCCGAGCTCATAATCTGGTTTACTGCCGATGACAAAAGGATCCCCGTAAGAATCCAGAGCAAGGTAAAAGTGGGGTATTTTGTTTTTGAACTAATTGCGGTAGAACCATAAAATAATATCGGTACAGGGATATAAACGTCTTCAGTGCACTCAATTCAGACTTGTATAGCCGGAATCATGCTGGCAGTTCTTACAGGTCATCTATTGTGCGAGTCAAGTATTCCGAAAGTATCTAGTGATCTCTGAGGGGAGTTTAGGCGTGCGAAGAAAAATGGTGATGCTGCCTGGATTAATCCTGTCTCTGTGCTTGATCACTGGTTGCGCGGCGAAAGCCCGGTCGCAGGTAGCTACTGTTTATAAAGAAACAGGGTTTGCGAACCCGGGGAGTTACCGTCTCAAATTTCTTTTAGATGGACAGGGTACGTTAGCTGAATATTTATTAAATGAGAAATCCCAAAATTCCGAGCTGAAGGATTTTGACATGCAAGGGCTGGAAAAACTGTTTCGCATCTCCTATCCGCAGCTTTACCTTCCGGTCCAACCCGGAGTACCCCTTTGCAATCTGGATACCAACTTCAAGCACTGCAAAGGCCTTGAGTTGCTGGCTGATTTTGAGATATTTGCGGATGATACAGTCGTCTTGCATAGTTGCGTGCTGTATCATGTCAAGATTCGTTTAGGAGGAGACGAGTCCAACTTTTTTAGGACTGCCAAAGCGCAACGCGACCGGGGCGAATTTGCCTTGCCTCGCCATTATTATATAGGAGCTCTCATAGAAGCGATCCAGAAGGCTCTGCCTATTCTGCAAGAAATAGCGACAGACTATCCCAAATATATTAAAGATGACAACCAGGAAATAGAGATTGAACTTACTCTGGAAGATGCTCGCGAGAGATCGGCAGCTAAAAAAGCCGATCAGGACATGAAAGATACTGCGGGATTAAGCGGCGGCGTCATTCTATCTGCTCTTCCTAACGTCTCCTTACTCGCGGGCCTAACGGTTTCCGCCCTAAATTCCGGAGGAAGGACATTTTGGCAAGTGCTGAAAGAGGAAAAGGACTTCGATCTTTATAAGAGTTCATTGGATCTCAAGGAGGTTAATTTTTCCTACACCGAAAGTTCCGCCAGGAACTTCTCAGGAACATTCCGGCGATTATTCGAACCGCCAGCAGATATTCTAATCCGAAAAATAATCATCAGGTTACGCGAGAAGGAACAGGAGACACAAACTCGCCAGGGCAATTCCGATGGCGTCCCGTTTGATGAAAGAGAAAAATAATTATTGCGGCGCTTATGGTTCGCCTTTTGCGGCATAACCCTGATCGGGGGCACTTCCCGCAAGCCCCGCCCTTTCGGCGACGATAAGGGGAGCAATGCAAACATCTCTCCCTTTCCGGGAAGTCTCGCCCTGAGGATGATGAGCTTCAAAAAGGCAAAGCCTTATTGAAATGAATCTCCCCACCGCAAGCGGCGGGGAATTAGACCCACAAAGATTAAAAACTGCGGAACTCCGATATGAAATGTGGTATAGAAGGAAAATAGAATCTGTGATATTAAGGCAACATCTTAATAACAACCATATCATTCAAGTATTATTTCCGATAAATCAGTTCTAGAGAGTATGTCAAATGAGAATAATCCCCAAAGAAGAGAAATTTTTTGATCTATTTTATGAGCTGGCCACCAAGATCGAAGAGGGAGGAGAACTCTTTCTCGACATGGTCGAGCATTATGAATATTCAGAACCGAAGATTGTGAAGCTAAAAGAGTTGGAACATGAAGCTGACGTCATCACCCATAGAACCTATGAAAAGATGCACAAGACTTTTCTTACCCCCATCGATCGTGAGGACATCTATGCATTGGTCAATAAAATGGACAGTATCCTCGATATGATTGAGGCGTCAGCAGCCAGAATGTCTCTGTACAAGGTTAAGATTCCTGCCAAAGAAATCATCGATCAGTCTAAGATATTAAATGAAGCAATCAAGAAGGTGAAATATATCGTCCACGCCATGAAAAACATGAAAAACGCCAAGATGATCATCGACGCCTGCGTGGAAATCAACACCCTGGAGAACGAAGGGGACATTGTCATGAGGATGACGATGACCCGCCTATTCGAGCAGGAAAAAGATCCCATCGAACTGATCAAGTGGAAGGAAATATTTGAGAGGATAGAAGAGGCCATCGATGTCTGTGAGGATGTTGCTAACATTGTGGAAGGCATCGTCCTGAAACACGCTTGATTACTCTGCATGCATCGTTCTTTCATTCGAGCGGTGCTGGTCTTCGAATTTCTCAAGGACGCTCATAATCCACAAACGCCGTTTCGACAGCCGTTTCCAAAAAAGATATCTAACCCGGATACGTGGTCACGGAAACGGTTCTTCCTGCAAAAGAGAAGGCCGACAGCCATAAGATTATATTCCAAATTATGAAGAATGGCGGACCCTATATCGAAAATATGTAGATTTAATAAGGGTGGATAAAGATGGCTAAGAATATCGCATTGAAGATTGGAGAAAAAATAAGCAGAAAAGAATTAGTGAAGCGGGGTTGGACTTTGTTTATGACTTTGCCTAACGGTAATGAAGTGCTGAGCCGCGATTACATAAAAATAATGTGGGATCCCCAAAAAGAAGAGGTCGTGCACCTATTTACAGCCGCAGATACTTACAGGAGGTTCTAAATATTCGCATTAGAAATCTCATTTCACGACCTCCTTTTATCTTACCATAATCTTCCAGTTTACGATGATCTCAAACACCTCCAGCTGCAGATACCCGCGGCTTATCAGCGTCAACACACTGGCTAAAGTACTTGCCATATTTGTCAGAAAACACTCGAGGGTAGGCGCCAGTGTGATTCCATTCAGTAAAGACTTGATTGCCAATCGAGTCGGGGGTGGCATTTTGAAATCTATTTTCGGAGGAATGGCTGGTTCTATACTCTCAAAATAAATCAAAATGTTAACTGATCGTCATGTGTGCCATAAATATTTTTAATTGACATTTATTATTTGGTATGCCAAATAAATAATCCGACGGAGACCTTCCGTTGAGGTTATGGAGATGCCTCCTGATGACAGACTCATTTATCTGCTTTTTACAGCCCAGCAGAAGCTCCGCACCTACTTGAAAAAAATGATGACCAAGGAGAATGTCAGGGTGACCACGGCACAGGCCGGCATCCTGTTCCTGCTGAAGCAGAAGGACGGCCGGACAATGAGCGAGCTGAGCCAGATCCTGTCTATTGACAATTCCACCATCACCGGCCTGGTGGACCGGCTTGAGAAAACGGGGTTGGTCCGGAGAAATGCCAGCCCCCATGATCGCAGGGCGTCACACGTCTTTATCAATCCGCAAGGGATAGAAGAAGTGGACAAGGCGAAAAGGGTTATCAGAAGGGTTAACCAGGAAGTAAAGAATGGGTTTTCACCGGAAGAGCTCGAATCCTTCAACAGGATTCTAAGAAGTTTCTTTCATAAATTCGATTCCGATCCGACCTAAGAATTGAGAGATGCGCGCAATCAATAAGAAAGATGTCCCCTCTCTGATCGAGAAGGTGGCCGTATTTGCCGGGAAGGAAATAGCCACCAGGCCTGATATGAATAATAGTGATGATTTTCCCCTGGAAATATGGAGAAAGATGGCGCAGGAAGGGCTCCTAAGCCTCGGGATCCCTGTTAAATACGGAGGGACAAAAATCGCTTATGACACGCTCGTCCTTGTCGGTGAGACTTTGGTCAATCAAGGACATAACATGGGGCTGGCTCTGTCCTGGATAATCCATCTGCTGGCCTCAGGTTTCATGATCGGGAAATTCGGGACTCCGTCTCAGCGGGCAGAGTATCTGCCGAAGATGGCAGATGGCCTAATTAAGGCCTCCATCGCCTTTTCCGAACTCCGGGCAGGAGCAGACCCCCGCCATCTGAGCACGACAGCCCATCGAGAAGGGGATCATTTTATTTTGAACGGCGAAAAAGCTTATCTGACCAACGGACCCCTAGCGGACTTCTTTGTGGTTTATGCTGTGACCGGTATGGCTGGAGGGAAGAAACAGTTTACGGCCTTTGTTGTTTCGAGAGAAAACCGGAATCTAACAGTCACGGAAACGATGAAACTGGATTTCCTCAGGCCATCCCCCCACTGCATAATCAGGCTTGAAAACTGTCTTGTGCCGTCTTCCGGAAAACTTGGCAGGGAGGGAACGGCTCTGGAAGAAATGGCGCAGCCTTGCCGTGCACTGGAGGATGCGCTCTTGAACGGTCCTATCTTGGGGGGAATAGGAAGGCAGATGGAACTCATGCTGGCTGAACTCCGTAAACAGGATGTGGCGCGAGACAATGACGTAATGAGAGGCCTCGGCGAAATGGAAACATGGCGGAAGACGCTGCGATGGATGGCCTGTGAAGCAGCGAAATGGATGGATGGGAGGAGCGGTAAGAGCAAATCTGAGACATTACTCATGTCTTTTCGAACTATGGCGGCGGACTGCCAATCCCTGGCAGAGCAAGTCATGGAGAGATCGGCTATCTGCATGGACGGGGAACTGGCGGCCATGACAAAAGATATCCGCCGCACTCTGGAATTGCTGAGCGGCGCAGACCCATCAAGGCAGAAAAAGATAGGTGAGAAGATTTTTGTAAGAAAGGAGTCAAATGAGCAAATTGAACGCTAAATTCGCCACCGTGGAGGTGGTGCGCAGGGGCCTCAAGGACGTGGGCTACATTGCCACGACGCAGATCGCCCACACGGTTTATCTGGCTTACCATCTGGGAAAGCCTGTACTTGTGGAGGGACCCGCAGGAGTGGGGAAGACGGAACTCGCCAAGGCGGCCGCCGCCTTCATGGGAGTTCCCCTTATCCGGCTTCAATGCTACGAGGGGCTCGACGAGTCGAAGGCACTGTACGAATGGAAGTATGGAAAGCAGCTTCTCTATACCCAGCTTTTGAAAGACAAACTCGACCGCGTCATCGAGGGGGAAACGAGTCTCGCCGAATCCATCGATAAGCTTCACCAATACGACGATATCTTTTTCTCCCCCCAATTCCTCGAACCAAGGCCGTTGCTTAAGGCCATCCAGGAAAAGGACGGGGCAGTGCTTCTCGTAGATGAGGTGGATAAGTCTGATGACGAGTTCGAGGCCTTTCTTCTTGAAATCCTTTCGGACTTTCAGGTCTCCATCCCCGAAATTGGTACCATAGAGGCCACGTCGAAACCTTTCGTTTTTCTCACCAGCAACAGCACAAGGGAACTCGGAGAGGCATTAAGAAGGCGCTGCCTCCATCTGTACATCTCATTTCCCGAGCAGGGACTCGAAAGGGAAATTGTCATGACACGCGTTCCGGGCATATCGGAGAGGCTGACCAGACAGTTAGTATCCTTCATACACCAGGTCAGAAAACTTGATATTAAGAAACTACCGTCCGTTAGTGAAACCATCGACTGGGCGAAGACGCTTGTTATACTCCATGCAGAAACCCTGGACAAAGAAATGGTCAGGGAAACGCTGAACACGTTTCTCAAGGCCCAGGAAGACATCCGGGTTACTGAAGAAAAACTGTACACGTTAACGGAACATGCCCTCCGGGAGGCAAACTGATTGGATCGTACTCTTGAGAATTTTATCACTGCGCTACGCCGCTCCGGCGTGAGGATATCCGTCGCGGAAACCATGGATGCCCTGCGCGCGGTGGAACTGTCAGGATATAGTGATAGGCGGGTGTTGAAAGATTTTCTGTCTGCCTCACTTGCCAAGTCCATGCCGGAGAAAGAGATCTTTGATGTCTGTTTCAGCCGCTTTTTTGCCCTGGATTACATTACAGGAGAAGATTTCCTCTTGGAGAATGAAAGCCTCCCTCCGACCTTTCAGGGGGAAGCGCCACTGACGCAGATCTTCTTGTCAGGTGACGTAGGCGGGCTTGCCATGGCGCTTAGAGCTGCCGGGGAGAGGGCAGACATCCGCAGCATTCAATCATGGACGCAGAAGGGCCTCTTCATGCAGAGGCTTTTTCAGGAGCTCGGCCTGGAGGGTCTAAACAGGGACATCCGAAGGCTTGCCGAAATTGGAGGTCAGGACGCCCTCGATCAGGCGAAAGCCCTGGAATCCATGCGGGACAATCTTATGGAAAAGGTAAAAAATCTGGTTGAAAGACAACTCGAACTTTACGCCGCGAGGCGGCAGTATGAGCTATCCGAGGGCTACATCAGAAATGCAAGACTCTCCGCGCTGGATGAGCGGGATCTCGCCCGGATCCATAAAATTATACAGAGGATGGTAAAACACTTGAAGGACCGCTATTCGAGGAGGCCAAGGGCTGCCCGGAGGGGGCACCTGGACTTCAGGAAGACTTTCCGTAAGAGCATCACCTACGGAGGTCTTCCGTTTGACACCCACTGGAAATCGAAGAAGATCGATCGCCCGGAAATAGTCGTCATCTGCGACGTGAGCCGTTCTGTTTCGAACATAGTACGTTTTTTTCTTCTCATCCTATACAGCTTAAACGAGGTTATCTCCCGGATCCGCTCCTTCGTATTCTGTACGAACCTAGTTGAAGTGAGCCCTCTGTTTGAAATGCACCCGCTTCACGAGGCTCTCGCGATGCTTCGCTCGGGAGCCGGTATTCCGATTCTCCTGGGCCGCACCGATTACGGAGGCTCTCTTCTTGATTTCAAGGATCAATATTCAGATTGCCTGACAAAGAAAGCAACGGTAATTATCCTAGGGGACGCCCGTAACAACTATTCGGAGCCGCATACCGAAGTGCTTCGGTTCATTTCCGAAAGGTGCAAGAGATTAATATGGCTCAATCCCGAAACGCCTTCTCTCTGGGGGTCGGGGGATTCGGAGATGAAAAAATACCTACCTTACTGCAGCATCGCACGGGAATGCAGCACGCTCCGCCATCTCGAGAAGGTAGTGGAATATCTGCTCCGCGTCCATAACCGGTAACCATGATATCAGGTCTCAAACAAATGAAAAATCTCGATGGAAGTCTGGACAGCCGTAACTGCGCGACATGTATATACCTCGCCTGCGAGGAAGGCGCCATGGAAAAAGAGAAATGTTTACGCTTTGCCCGCTTCGTCGATCACTTGTTAAATGAGAACTCGCGTGATTGCGATTACTGGCAGCCTGCCCATGGCAATTGACAACGCTACAAATCGGATGCGTCAGTACCGAAGAAAATACCAAAACTGAAAAGGTAGAATAGCTATCTATCAAAGGTGAAGTTTGGACAGGGAACTTGAGGAAGCGAAGAGACTAGCCAGGAAGATCGCCCACTCCACAGGGTCTCCTACGTTTTACACGGAAAAGAGAAGAGAGATGGAGGGTTCTCGACGGTTGTTTGGAGCTTCTCCTCTGGTCAGGCAGTGCCTCAATCTTGTGAGTGAACGGGAAGACGTTATCGGTCACGGCATCGGCCACAGCAGGAAGGTCGCAATCGATGCGGGAGCTATCTCCCTGGTAGAGTATGCCCCTCTCCGACAGAGGTCGGAAGTCCGGCGGATAGTTCTTCTGGCCCATGTGGCAGGTGTACTTCATGACATCAGACGACTGGAGAAGGATCACGCCCAAGCGAGCGCCGGGGAAGCGGGGATGTTCCTTACACGCTTTGATCTGTCAGATAGGGAAGTGCTGGCCATCGCCGGCGCCATCAGGAATCACGAGGCTTTTCGTCCCGCCGAAATATTCGAAGACCCGCTGGCCCAGTTTCTTTCCGATGCTCTCTACGACGCCGACAAATTCCGCTGGGGGCCGGACAACTTTACGGAAATGCTGTGGGACATGGTAGAATACAGAAAGTCCTCGTTGGATGCCCTCCTCAAGCGGTTCCTGAGAGGCATGGAAGGGATAAAGCGCATCCGGGAAACTTTTCGCACACAAACAGGCAGAATATACGGTCCCGATTTTATCGACCGCGGCATCGAGATCGGCATAAAATTCTACACAGATACCATCCAATCAATATCCTGACGCATATTGCGGACCCCAATCTTATTATTTCCATCCGATGCCTGATAAAAGGTACGCAGGTTCTGGAACTTTTGTTCTAAGCTTTTACGTGCAGGATGGGAAGTCCCACGTGTTTGCGCTTTGTCTCACCGTACATGCGGGTTTGTTCCCTGACCGTAGGCACTCCCCGTCTGCCTTTGCCGAATACCTCGATGGGGTGCGAGCCGCCCAGGTGAAGGGTGTGCTTGCCGTACTTCCCGCTCAGTAGATCGGCCGCTTCATAGAGCTGCCTGATTTTCTCCGCTTTCAGCGGATCTTCAAAGAGGGAGTACTGAACGGGGGTATCGGGTGCGAGGTCGACAAGGACGATACCTGTGGACCGGTAGCTTTCCTTTTCCTCATAGAGCCGGTCAAAAAGCTCCTGCAGAAGGGGGGAGAGTTCCAGGGGATACACGGAGGGACGTGTTAGCTTTGCTTCACAGCCCGCCGTATCGAAATTATTTTTCTTCAGGAAGGGGATGATCTTCCGAGGAGCCAGGGCATAACGCCTCGCCTTGATACAGGCGGATTCCAGATTTCTCAGGAGATGGGCGAAGAGGTATTCCCGGTTGGATGTCGGGGGTGAAAAGGTCTTCGTCTTGCTGATGGAGGCATAGATGCTCTTCTCTGCCGGTGAAACAGGGTATACGGATTCGCCCCGCAGTTCTCTCCATGTTTCCACCCCGGGCTTCGTGAAGCGTTCTTCCATGATGCGCTCCGGGAGCTTGGCAAATTCGAGGGCGGTCCTGACCTTCATTTTCTCCAGATAACTGGCTGTGGCGTGGCCTATGCCCCATATCTTCTCCACCGGCAGGTCATTGAGATACCGGGCAATCAATCTTCCTGGAATGACGGTAAAACCATCCGGCTTCTTATGCTTGGAAGCCACCTTGGCGAGCACCTTGGTAAGGCTCAGCCCTGCCGATATGGTAATGCCCAGCTCCCGTTGAATCTCGCTTTTTATCCGGATAGTGATGGTATTGTATGATGCATGGTGGGCCCTGCACATGCCCGTGATGTCTGCAAAGGCCTCGTCGATGGAGTATTCCTCCACCTGGGGGGTGAAGCGCCTTATGATGTTGAACATCCGCCGGGAAAAGAGGCTGTAGGTCTCATAGTCGGATGGGAGGATAACAAGCTCCGGGCAGAGGGCTCTTGCCTTATGGAGGGGAACGCCGCGCTTGATCCCCAGCCTTTTTGCGGGATAGCTGGCGCAGGCGACAATCCCCCGCTATCCCCCTGTGATAATGGGCTTCCCTTTAAGCTCCGGATGAATTGCTTCCTCGCAGGATGTAAAGAAGGCGTCGCCATCGATATGGATAATGGCCTGGGGCCATGAATAAAGGCTGAAGAGGATTTCGCTCACAGGATGACCTCCGTTTTTTTTCACAGAAGCAGATTAATAGAACTATCGTTCTATTGTCAAGAAGATTTTTTTGAAAGGAAGGAATGCACGAAGATCATTGGGAAATGGACTTGAGGGGGGAGTTATCATTCATAGCGAAGGCGGGATCAGATAATTGTTTTCTCCGGAGAACCTTCAATTTCGATAATGGATATGTCTCTGGCGTTGATCCTGAAATTATGCAAACCGCTGACAACGTCATCGAGATAGGACTCATCGGCAAGGATCGTCGTAGAAGAGGTCGCCCATTTTTCAATGTCTCTCGACAGAAAATCAAAACATCCGCGAATCATCGATTCTGTTATTGTAGATACAGGCAAATGGCACCGCCCGGCGGCGGGAAGATCAAAAGCAAAATCATTACAGAGGATGCCATCCATTGCCTCCGACAGATGATATCCCGCCTGATAAAGCTTATCGTCAGTAAGTTCAGCTAATGTACCCATGCCGAGAAGCAGAATCTTAGAGGCGGGAATACGCGGGGGGGAGGCAATCATAATTTTCTCCATGAACGCTGCGGCGATGTGACCATAGGCGAGCTCTCTGGAAATCATCCCGTTGAGGCGCCAGTCCACGAAGCCACAGTGACCTTTCGGGGGCCTTTCATCAAGAAAGAAGCCCAGGGCCAAGCCTTCACGGCTCAAGTTATCCAGTGATTCTGTTGTTATCCTGATTCTCATCACTCACGCATAAACATTATAGTGGCCAAGTATATGGGAAAATTCCTCTTTGTGTCAAGAAAAGGATGCCAAAACGCTTTTCAATGCCGTTGACAGGGTTATGAAAAGAAGGTATTGTTGCTACGAAAAAGACAAACCTGTCGCATATCTAATCTAAGAAGAGGTGCCTTTCTGTTTGACCGACTAATCAAGTTTGTTGCCACCGGTTTCGGCAGCGGGCTTGTCCCTTTTGCTCCGGGGACTGCCGGCACGATCGTCGGCATACCGATATATCTGGCCTTGTCCCGATTGTCCTGGACCCAGTATTTTGTATTTGTAGTGGCCTTCACCTGCCTGGCATGTTATGTATCCGGTAGGGCTGAGAGGATGTTTGGTGAAAAGGACACACCCCTTATTGTTATCGACGAGATGGTCGGTTTTCAATGGGCCATGTTCCTGATTGTTCCCACAGTATTGCACGTGTTTATCGGATTTATCCTTTTCCGGTTATTCGATATTCTTAAAATATTTCCCGCGGGCTATGTCCATAGGAGACTCCCCGGCGGCTATGGAGTCGTGATAGATGATGTCGTTGCAGGCATGTACGCCAACATCGCCCTCTTGCTTATCATTAAATTCTGGGGCATATAAAACCTCCCGTTATATGGCGGAACGTTTTTCTGATTGAAGATATGTTCATATGAAAGTCGGTATATTGACCATCGGCAACGAATTGATCAGCGGCAAGACCCAGGATACAAACTCTTCTTTCATTGCCCGCCAGCTGCATGCACAGGGATGGCAGACATCGGTCATAATGTCGGTTCCCGATGATGAGGGTGCAATAAAGACAGGACTTGATCACATCATGTCCCTCTCTGACGCCGTGGTTGTCACCGGCGGTCTAGGTCCTACGGCGGATGATATCACAACTTCCGCCATCGCCAGGGCTTTTGGTCTGGGCATATATACCGATCAGGCTGCCCTTAAACATATCCGGGACAGATTTGAAAAATTTCATCTCAAATGGACGGCGAACAATGAGAAGCAGGCCCACGTTCCGGAAGGGGCAGAGACAATAAGGAATCCTGTGGGAATGGCCTGGGGATACTCTCTTAAGAAATATGGAAAGATAATAGCTATCGTTCCCGGTGTGCCGTCAGAAGTGAAAAGGATGGTTCCCGACGGCATCATCCCTATCCTCAGGAAGGAATTTTCGGACGCTTCAGGGCATGTGGAAAGCAGGACAATCAAATTATCCGGCATCACCGAGGCCAATGTGGATCAGGTTCTTGCTGATTTTGATTTCGGCAGCCTCGGGGTGAATATCGGTTTTTATCCGAATTTTCCGGAGATACAGATTGTCCTCACGGCGATAGCCGCAACGGAAAGAGACGCGAAAGAAAGAATCACAGTTGCCGACAGTCGCGTATCGGAGAGGCTTCGGCAGTATATTTTCGCCTATGATCAGGATACCCTGGAAGGCATCGTTGCCGGGCTACTGACGGATAAGAATCTGAACCTTGCTGTTGCCGAGTCGTGCACAGGCGGCCTGATTACCGATCGCCTTACGGACGTGTCCGGCAGTTCGGTCTTTCTTGAAAGAGGTGTCATTGCCTACAGTAATAATTGTAAAGTGGACCTCCTGGGAGTGCCGGAAAATGTGCTGAGAGAATTCGGCGCCGTAAGCGAAAAGACTGCCGTCTCTATGGCGGAGGGCGTAAGAAAACTCGGGAAATGCAATCTCGGGCTTTCAACAACGGGGGTTGCCGGCCCCACAGGCGGAACGGCAGAGAAGCCGCTGGGAACTGTTTTCATTGCCCTTGCAGATGGAACAAAAACTTTCTGCCGGCATCACACCTTCCGGTGGGACCGACGGAGAAACAAGACGATGATGTCCCAGTCGGCACTCATGATGCTTAAAAGATACCTTACAGGCGAACTTCAACATGAGCGATGAGAAAGCCATAAGGGCATTCCTGGCTATCGACCCTCCCGAGGAAATATTCGACGAGATTATCAAGATTCAGGAGCATTTAAGAAAGGCCATCCAGGGAGATATACGCTGGGTAAGACCGGAAGGCATCCATCTGACGCTGAAATTTTTTGGCTATGTTTATGAATCAGATATTGTAAATATTTCCAATGTGGTCGAAAATAACGTTGCAGCCATGAAAGCGCTGATGCTGAACGTAAGAAATCTGGGGGCATTTCCGAGCGTGAACCGGCCCCGGGTTCTGTGGCTGGGAATTGATGGCGACACAGATGCACTGATCAACCTTCAGGCGGAGATCGATACAAGGCTTCAGGATTACGGTTTCAAGAAAGAGGAGAGGCCCTTCCGGCCGCATCTCACCCTGGCGAGGATTAAGGAATCCAAGGGATTGGTTGGACTAGCAGAGACTGTCAAAAAGAATGAAGGCTACACTGCGGGGAGCTTTACTATCAGTGGCCTCACGCTCTTCAAAAGTGATCTGAAGCCGACGGGGGCGATTTACACAAAACTGGGCTACTTCCCTTTCCCCGAATGAACAGGAGGCTTGAGGATTGCTAATAGGATTTCTTTTTATTTTTTATGGAGGTGATTATGGGATCAGATATCGATAGAGAAAAGTCAGTCGATCTGGCCATCACACAGATCGAGAGGCAGTTTGGAAAAGGTTCCATCATGAGATTAGGGGGGAGTGAACACATATCTGATGTTGCCGTTATTCCGACGGGATCACTGAGCCTTGACCTCGCCCTCGGCGTAGGAGGGGTTCCCCGCGGGAGGGTCATAGAAATATACGGTCCGGAAGCGGGCGGCAAGACAACCTTGGCCCTCCATATTATCGCGGAAGCTCAGAAGAAGAATGGTCTCGCTGCTTTCATTGATGCAGAGCATGCCCTCGATGTAGCCTATGCGAAGAGAATCGGTGTGAATACGGACGATCTCCTCATTTCCCAGCCGGATACAGGTGAGCAGGCCCTGGAGATTGCAGAGACGCTCGTGAGAAGCGGGGCATTGGATGTCCTCGTCATCGATTCTGTAGCCGCTTTAGTCCCTAAGGCGGAACTTGAGGGAGAGATGGGGGATGCCCAGATGGGACTCCAGGCCCGGTTAATGTCGCAGGCGCTCCGCAAGCTCACAGGCAGTATCAGCAAATCCAAGACCACGGTGATCTTTATTAACCAGATCAGGATGAAAATAGGCGTTTTCTTCGGCAGTCCCGAAACCACGACAGGAGGCAATGCCCTCAAATTTTATTCTTCCATGCGCCTCGATATCAGGAAAATGACATCCATTAAAATAGGGCAGGAGATCGTGGGATTCCGAACAAAGGTCAAGATAGTCAAGAATAAGGTCGCCCCGCCATTCCGGGAAACGGAATTCGATATCATCTTCGGAGAGGGTATTTCGAGAGAGGGAGATATTCTCGATCTTGCCGTAGAAAATGGCATTGTCGAAAAGAGTGGTGCCTGGTATTCCTATAAAGGCGACAGGGTCGGACAGGGCAGGGATAATTCACGTATTTTCCTCAAAGAGAATAAGGAGCTTCTGAAACAGCTTGAAGATGAAGTTCGGGGAAAGATCGGTTTCGCAGGCTAAGGGTCGACGAAGGCATGCCGAAGGAAGCCCCCCCTCAGGAAAAAGCAAAGCAACGGGCCTTTCGGCTCCTTGCCATGCGGGCAAGGAGCGAAAAAGAATTACGGGCCAAATTGAAGGAAAAAGGGTTCGACGAATCCGTAGTAAACGAAGTCGCAGCAAGGCTCCGGGAACTCAACTATCTCGATGATGAATCATTTGCCAGGCAGTGGGCCCGGAATCTTGCGGTGAACAAGCTTTTTGGCGACAGAAGGATTGAAGCAAGTCTCATGGAAAAGGGAATTCCACAGCCTCTGATCAGGCAGGTTGTGACCGAGGTGCGCGAAGAACTGACGGAGCAGAAGGCTGTCATCCTTTTGATCAGAAAAAAGGTGGTCAACGGCGCCAGGAAGATTGATGATAGAGAAAGAAGGAGATTAGCCCAGAGCCTGATGGGGAGGGGTTTTTCGCCGGGTCTGGTTTTTGACATATTGAATAGATCGAAGGAGGGTTTACTTGATGAAGGGGAGTGAAATCAGGGAGAGGTTCTTAAAATACTTTGAGGAGAATGGACATACCGTCGTGCCGAGTTCATCGCTTATCCCCAAAGATGATCCTACGCTCCTTTTTACTAATTCGGGGATGGTTCAGTTTAAAAACTGTTTTCTGGGTTTAGAGGATCGGGGTTATACGAGGGCGACGAGCTCCCAGAAGTGCGTCCGCGCCGGTGGAAAGCACAATGACCTGGAAAACGTCGGTTATACTGCCCGCCATCACACTTTTTTTGAGATGCTCGGAAATTTTTCCTTTGGCGACTATTTCAAGAAAGAATCTATTTTCTGGGGATGGGATTTTCTCACTATTAAAATGGGGCTCCCGAAGGAGAAACTCTGGATTACCATATACAAGGATGACGATGAGGCCTTTGAGATCTGGAATAAGGAAATGGGCGTTCCTGCCGAAAGGATTATCCGTATGGGGATGGACAGTAACTTTTGGATGATGGGTGAAACCGGTCCATGCGGTCCCTGTTCGGAAATAATTTATGATCAGGGACCGGAAGTTGGTTGCGGCAGGAAGGAATGCAGCGTGCTCTGCGAATGCGATCGCCATCTGGAGATCTGGAACCATGTATTCACGCAGTTCGATCGTGATAAAGCGGGAAATTTCAATCCCCTGCCGAAACCGAATATCGATACAGGCATGGGGCTTGAGCGCCTAGCGGCGGTCGTTCAAGGAGTGAAAAGCAACTATGACACGGATTTCTTCCAGCCCCTTATACGGTTTGTGGAAAAGATAAGCGGGAAGAAATACGGGGCAAACGAGGAGACCGATATTTCGACCAGAGTCATTGCCGATCATAGCCGGGCAGTGACTTTTTTGATAGGAGACGGGATTCTTCCCAGCAATGAGGGGAGAGGCTATGTCCTGCGCAGGATCCTGCGGAGAGCCGCCCGCCACGGCAAGCTCCTCGGCATAAATAAACCATTCTTGCATGAGGTTGCCTCTGTGGTTGTAGACGCGATGAAGGATGTCTATGCCGATTTAATCGATAAAGAAGCATATGTGAAAAAAGTTATTTTCAATGAAGAACAGCGCTTTATCGAGACCCTCGATGCGGGTCTGAAAATATTGAGCGATGAAGTATCAGCGCTCAAAAAAGCGGGGGAAACAATCGTTCCCGGAGATGTCGTTTTCAAGCTCTATGACACCTTTGGCTTCCCCGTCGATCTGACGGCGGATATCGTTAAGAAAGACCGCCTCACCCTCGATGTGGAAGGATTTGAGAAGGCCATGGAAGTCCAGCGAGAGAAGGCAAGGGAATCATGGAAGGGGAGCGGCGAAAAGGCCGTATCAGCGACCTATCAGAAACTGACCCTTAAAGGCATCAAGACCCAATTTGTCGGGTACGAAGGCGTGACAGAGGCCCATTCGAATATTTTAGCTATCATGAAGAATGATGAATTGGTGGATACGTTAGGAGAAGGGGAACAGGCGGAGATATTTGTGAGAGAGACCCCCTTTTACGGCGAGGCGGGCGGCCAGATCGGCGATACGGGGACCATCGAAGGAGAAGGATTCCTTTTCGAGGTTTGGGACACGCAACGTCCCGTCGAGGATTTGATTACGCATATCGGGAAACTTAAGAAAGGAACGGTGAAGACGGGTGTGGATGTTCTCCTGATAGTGGATGTTGCCTCCCGGAAGGCGACAGAGGCTCATCATTCCGGCACCCATATCCTGAACGCCGCGCTACGGAGCGTCCTCGGCGATCATGTCAAGCAGTCGGGTTCCTTGGTCAATACTGAAAGGCTCCGTTTTGACTATACCCATTTTTCCAAGGTCGGAGAGGATGAGCTGGACAGGATTGAGTCCATCGCCAATGAAATCATCAGGAGCAATGTGCCCGTTCAAACCAATATTCTTCCTCGCGAAGAGGCGATGAAAACGGGAGCCCAGGCTGTTTTTGATGAGAAATACGGGGAAGAGGTCAGGGTCGTCAAAATGGGCGACGTCAGTATGGAGCTGTGTGGCGGCACCCATGTGCTGAAAACAGGGGACATCGGTCTTCTGAAGGTTATCCATGAATCAGCCATAGCTGCAGGCGTGAGGAGAATTGAGGCGGTGACGGGGAAGGAGGCGCTGAAATACGTGCATGATGTCGAAGGAGAGCTGAAAAAAACGGCATCGCTATTGAAGGCTAATCCCCTGGAACTTGTGGAAAGGGTTGAGAAGCTCCTCAAGCATCAGAGAGATATGGAAAGAGAGATTGAGGCGCTGAAGGTTAAGCTTGCCGCAAAGGACGTGGCTGATCTAGTCAAGAAGGTCAAGGACATAAAGGGGATACGCTTCCTCGCCGCTGCGGTGGACGCGACTGACGCGAAGACCATGCGCGACCTGGGCGACAGACTTAAAGATAAAATCCAATCGGGCATCATCCTCCTAGGGAGCAAGGGGGAAGATAAAGCCATGCTCCTTTGTATGGTCACAAAAGACCTGACTGACCGATACCATGCGGGGAATATCATCAAGGAGATCGCCCCCATCATCGGGGGAAGCGGTGGTGGCAGGCCTGACATGGCCCAGGCCGGAGGGCCAAAGCCCGAAAATGTGAAGAAGGCCCTGGATAAGCTCGCCAAGATGATCTGACGTCCCTATCAATGCAGGCCCCAGAATAAGAAAACCCCTTGTTCCCGATTACCTTAATAAATTAGGAGCAAGGGGTTTTTTATCGTTTTTTCAATAATCAGGCGTTAGATCATACTTATTTCACATGAAGACGGTTGCCATCTTCGAATCTCAACCATGTATCGATGTCCGGCGTAACGATTATCACAGTGTTGCTGTCTTTCATCTTAAGGGATGTCTTGGCTTCGAGGATGGAATACCACACTCCGATCTGTTTACCTTTGTCATCTAACATGGCAAATCCGTGGAGAGGTCCCTTGAAGTTCACGGTTGCGGCCTTGTCCTTCATGTATGTGACAAGTTCCCGCAGCTTCACAGGCATCATATCGACTTTCTTCCACAGGTCGGAATCGAGTGCGTAGGCCTTATCCAAACCTATAATCGCACTGGGATAGACTTCGGACCCGCTGTAATAATAGTTATAGTTGAGGTTGACTTGATACTTATCAAAAGCATCCGTCACGCGTCCGTCAGGCACTATACTGCCGTAATTCTTGAAAAGCATAGTGGCACACCCTGCACATGGAAGCAGGCTCAAAATGCACAGGGCATAAAGGATTATTTTCCTTTTCTTTTGCATCGCCCTTTCCTTCCTTCCAAAATTACATCTTATTTCTTTTTTTCTATGGCTCTCAATATCTCATCCACTTTCTTGAGCTCTTCTCCATAACTGGCCCAGTTGCCGAGCTTCAGATACTCCTGCGCCCTTCTAAAATGACCGAGGGCATCTAAAGCCAATTGCCTGTCCGCCTTTTCTCCCGCAGGAGCCATTCTTGTCTCAGCAGCGGGATATTTTTCTTCTTTCATCACCTTGGCTCCGAAGATTCGCTGCAGAGATGTCTCTAGATTGTCCTCCATGGCGATCGAGTTACCATAAGCCACTATGACTCTCTTCAATTCAGGAAGTTGCCCCTTTTCCGCCGCCAGGTAAAGAGCCTCAAAATATATAATTGATTTTTCGATGGGAATGGCAAGCAACCTCCCCCGTATGACCTGAGAGCCCTTCTGGTTCCAAAGGGAAAGCTGTTTGGAGATCTCCGTATCCTGGTCTATCCTGGCCTCAATCTGGCTCGGCCCGTAGACCAGCTTCTGTTTGGGGAATTTGTAAACGATCATCTTACCGTAGTTCGCGGCATCGCAGCGAACAGCCATCCAGGCAGACATGTTGTCCTTCTTGCTCGGAGTAAAGAGTAACAGGAGGATGAACTCTTCTTTCTTGTCCCCAGGAAGCCTCATGATCGTATAGTATGGTTCCATTTCCCAGTCATGGCCGGGATCATGTTTACCCGGTATCGTCCAGAGGTCTTCTTTGTTGTAAAAGACTTGTGGATCCTGCATGTGGTACGCCCCATACATCCGGGCCTGCAAGGCTAACATGGCGCGGGGGTAACGGATATGGCTTCTCACTTCCCCGGGCATCTCATCCATTGTCTTGAAGACCCCCGGAAATATTCTGGAGTAGGTCTGTATTATGGGATCCTTTGCATCGCTTACATAGAGCTTTACCGATCCATCATAGGCATCAACAGTTGCCTTGAGGGAGTTGCGGATGTAGTTGCCCATCTTGGAGCTCGGTTCGGAGTAGGGAAAACGATCCGTCACCGTATAGCCATCTAATATCCAGATAAGACGACCCTCCGGGGATATTACCATGTATGGGTCACCATCTATCTCGATAAAGGGGACAATATGGGATATCCGTTCCGTGACTTTCCTGTAGTACATGACACGGCTGTCGGAAGTGATGTCGTCGGAAAGAAGAATGGTGAAAGAGCCGAAACGCGCTGCGAAAAGCAGTTTTTTCCAGAATGAGAGGGGAACGCCGCCGCTGCCGCCATAGTTGGAGTAGACGTTTTTGTCTCCCACAGGATAGTCAAACTCCTGGCGTTTTCCTTTGACAAAGACGTATTCATTTGACGTTTCACCGTAATAGATCTCGGGGCGGGTAATCTTGATGTCTGTTGTTGAGACCGGTGGAATATCCTTGATAAAGAATTCCGGAAGACCTTCGCCGGATATGCGATTCACGGGGCCAAGAACAGCGCCATAGCCGTGAGTGTATGTAAGATGTTCATTGACCCACGTTTTTGAAGGCAGCGCTTGGTAGGAAAGCTCCCGCGGGGAGAGCATAACCTGACGGTACTCGCCGTTAACTATGTAGCGGTCATTGTGTACACTGGTAAATTTATAATAGGTGCGCATCTCCTGAAGCTGGCCGTACGTTTGGAGAAGAGGGGCATGATCCCACAGGCGGATATTTTTCATGGTAATGTCATTTTTTCTCAGGTCTTCCCGGGTAAGGTTTTCCTCTACCGGAAATTCCCGATCTTCAATATCATGAAGCTGATACGCCATTCTTGTATACTGTATGTTTTTTTCAAGGTACGGCATTTCGAGAACAATCTCATTGGGAATCACCTTGAATTTCTGTACGAGTGCAGGATATATGTTCCGGCCGGCGATGGTAACTAATAGAAATGCAAGTATGGCTGCCGCAGGAACACGCCAATTGGGGCGGAATGCATAATAAATCACCGACAGAGCGCATAGGATACAGACCACCATCAGGGTCTTGAGGACCCAAAGCTGTGTAGTGACTTCCGTATAGCCAGGACCGAAGACCACCCCACGTTTCGAAAAGAGTATCTCGTTCAACTCCAGCCAGACGCCAAATGTGCCCCAGAAGAACAGGGCAGCCGTCAGAATGGCGAGGTGCATTCTGGCTTGCGGCGCAACCTGCCAATTTCTGGGAGGTATAAAGCGGAAGGAACGGCGTGTAATATATATAAATCCAGTTGCTATGATAGTGAAGATGATCGTAAACATAAGCCAGCTATAGACATGCGTCAAAAAGGGCAGACTAAAGATATAGAAGCTGATGTCTTTATGGAAGAGCGGATCGGAGATGCCGAAAGAAGTGGCGTTGGTAAGCAGCAAGAAATTCTCCCACTGGCCGGTCCCGTATGAAGCCGCAAAAAGCGCCAGCAAAACGGAAGCAGCCAAGATGAGCACTTGCAGTCTCTTGCTCTCTATCTCCCACGGCGGCACTTGGACGGCTTCTCCCGCATCGAAGACAACTATCGGTGAGGACATTCTCACGGCCAGGAAAAGATTTAAATAGAAGATGATAAAAAAGGCGATGCCGAAGAGGGTTGCCATCTTCAACTTTGTCAAGAGGGTGATGTAGAAAATATCCTGATAGCCCACTTCCTGAAACCAGAGCCAGTCTGCGATAAGCATGATCACGTGCATGGAGACAGCGAATATGCCAAAAACAACGATGAAGAGAAGTACGACCCTGAAGTTTTGTAACCGGGGATAGGGAACCTTGAAATTAGCCATTTTTCTTTTCCTCCAGGTCTTTATCGTAGGTAAATGAACACAAGATGTCAAGAAGCAAAGAGGATCAATAGGAATTGCCTATCCATGACCTGCAGATAAATCGACTTTGCATATTTACTTTCACGTGCTATATATCAACGCCGCTTAATTAGAATAGTTTTTCAGCATAAATTATCTCGATCACGGAGAGCTTTGGTTTTCATTGCAGTTTCGAAAAGAGGTTTATCCATGCAGAAAGAAGTCATTAAAGCTAACATTGTCGTTTTCATCGCCAGTTTCTGCACTTTGGTCATTGAGCTAGTTGCCGGAAGGATCATGGCGCCGCATGTGGGTGTATCACTCTATACATGGACAAGCATTATCGGTGTTGTCCTTGCCGGTATCAGCATAGGCGCTTATGTGGGCGGTTTGATTGCCGACCGATTTCCCCGGCCCTCGACACTCGGCTGGCTCCTCTTTCTTTCCGGCATAGGGGCTCTTTCCATTTCACCGCTCACAAATCTTCTTGGCGCGACCCATTTTCAGACGACGCTGATGATACGGATATTAGTCCTCACAACCTTTATCTTCTTTGTCCCGTCTTGCATATTAGGCATGATTTCCCCCGTCGTGGTTAAACTTACACTTCACAACCTCGCGAAGACAGGCAATGTGGTGGGGAAGATCTATGCTTTCTCCACACTCGGCTCGATCATCGGGACCTTTGCCACGGGCTTTTTCCTCATCTCCTGGATGGGAACAAGGAATATACTTTTGACCATAGGGATTATTCTAATAATTTCTGCTATGATCTTTGGAGGACTTTTTACGAGAAAAAAAACATCTGCAATTTTCTTTGCCGTGGGCATTCTAATTTTTCTTTCACTCGCCTGGACTTTCTACGGCTATGCCTTCAAAATGCCTGTCGATGACAAGACCTATTTCTTTAAAGAAAGTGACTACTATTCTCTCCAGATAAGGAAGTGCCTCACAAGAGATCAGCGGGCTTGGGCGGATGCGCTGGTCTTAGACCATCTCATACACTCCATAAATGTCTACAATGACCCCTTTTATCTGGATTATGAATACATCAGGATATACGAAGAACTTATGAGGTGGAGGATGAATAGGTCGGGAACACTGAAGACCCTGTTCATTGGCGGTGGGGGCTATACGCTGCCCCGCTGCCTTGAATTGATGTATCCGACGTCAGAGATCGATGTTGTGGAGATTGATCCGGAAATAACGCGGGTGGTTCATGAATACCTGGGAGTGCCCAAGGACACGCGGATCAGATCCTTCAATGAGGACGGCCGCTGGTTTGTCATGAATAGCAACGAAATAGAAAAATATGATTTCATTGTGGGAGACGCCTTTAATGACCTTTCAATTCCCTACCATTTGACAACTAAGGAATTTGCCCTGCAAATGGCAAGGCTCTTGAAACCACATGGCATACTCATGGCCAATGTTATTGACAGTTACGAGAGGGGACTCTTTATGCCTTCCTACATCCGGACGCTGGAAGATGTGTTCGGCAAGGGAAATGTCTACCTTGTTTCCCCGAAGTCCGATCAAGAAAATACGGGCATTAGCACCCGTGTTATCGTGGCGAGCAAGCGTGGTGTTGATATGGATGACTTCGTTCAATTCATCGGGGAAAAGGGCGGCAAAAGTGTCATGTCCCACGTTATGTCCCAGGAGCAACTCCAGCAATATCTCACCGAGCGGCCTTCCGTTGTCCTCACCGATGACTATGTGCCGGTAGACAATTTGATAGCCCCCATCTTCGAAGAACGGTATGGCTATCAAAGGCATTAATTTCTATTGATCCTGGAAAGAGGAAATACCATGCTGTCGGAAATTCAACTTAACAGATATGCCGATGTGCTCATCTGGGCATTGAAGGTGGCAAGGAAAAATCCGTTCAAGAGACAGGATACCGTTCTCCTCCAATATGATCGCCAGGCCCTCGGACTTGCAGAAATCCTTTATAACAGGATACTGGACATGGGTATGAACCCGATTCAAAGGATGGGCCTAACGGTTCCCATGGAACGCGGCTTCTACGGGATTGCGAACAACAGACAACTCGTCTATCTGCCTCCGGGAGATAAGGAATTATACAATAGCATAAACGGCAGGATATTTCTCCATGCACCGGACGCCCTCACACATATGAAGGACATCGACCCGATGAGAATCGGGAAGGTCCTCGTGGCAAGAAAGCCTTTCCGGGACCTTCTCAACAAGCGGGAGGAGGACGGCCTTTATAGCTGGACCCTCAGCACACTCCCCACGGATGAGCTCGCGAAGCAGGCAAGAATGTCGCTTGACAAGTATACGGAACAGATTATCAAGGCCTGCTACCTGGATTTTGACGATCCCGTTTCCCGCTGGCAGTCGATTCTCAAAGAAGTCACGGGCATCAAGAGATGGTTGAACAGCCTCAACGTGAAATCCCTTCATATCGAATCAGAAAATATTGATCTTACGATTAGGCCGGGGGACAGAAGACTTTGGATAGGCATATCTGGGCATAATATACCGAGCTTTGAAATATTCACTTCGCCTGATTGGCGGGGAACGGAAGGTCGGTATTTTGCGAATCTGCCTTCTTTCCGCAGCGGCAATTATGTGGAGGGGGTACGCATGACCTTTTATAAAGGCGCGGTTACTAAGATCGGGGCGGATACCGGCGAGGATTTTGCCGTTCAGCAGCTTTCCATGGACAGGGGAGCGCGCCGGATCGGAGAATTTTCCCTTACGGACAGACGTTTCTCCCGGATCGACCGATTTATGGCCGATACGCTTTACGATGAAAATCACGGCGGCAGGTATGGGAACTGTCATCTTGCCCTTGGTTCTTCCTACAGCGTTACATACAATGGAGATCCATCAGAACTCGCAAAAGAAGCAAAAAAGAAAATGGGCTTCAATGACTCAGCACTTCACTGGGACCTCGTCAATACGGAAAATAAGACAGTAACAGCCGCCCTTGCCACAGGTGAAAAGCTTCTCATCTACGCAGACGGCACGTTCAAGCAGTAATCCCGCCGGTGATGAATAAACTTTGGTAATAGATTAAATCCATCTTGTCCCATTTAACCGCTGCATTCGAAAATCGCTTCTTGCGTCTTAGCAAATTTTCCGGATAATCGCGATTATTCCCTCTCCATTCTGAATGCTTTTCCCAAAACGCCTCTCCACTTCCAGCCCTTCGCTATGCCTGAACTCCAAAATACCGATACACAGAGAGTCAGGCGTCACTCAGGCTCTTTCACGTAATTGCGGCAGCGGGGACAAAATATTCTGTTTGTGGAGTCGCAATAGGTATCTTCCGTGTTGCAAATAGGGCAATAAAAAATGCTTTCGATATGGGCATTGTATCTTGGCAGATCCCTGCCGCACAACCGACAGACCCGCAAATCTCTTTCGATTGTTCCTCTACAGAAAGGACACTTTTTCATACATAAATCTTACGCATCGGGGATGATAACAGGATATCCATGACCGGTTTATATATCAAGGAAAAAGAACCGGCTTCGGTTTGGGCATAGTTAGACATCTCGCCATTGGATGGGTCTGTTTGATATTTATGGGGGGCAAATATCGTCCGCTATGAGCCAAAATCAATTATCACGTTGGCTTCGTTACCGCAGACCTTGCAGACTCTGGTCTCTTCCTGCATCATCTTTCTAACGCCGGATAATTCTTCGACATCAATCGTTTTACAGGTTATCGTCATTCCCGCTTCATTGCCGCACTTGTCATAATTGCAGACTTTCACCATCTCTGCCATAGTACACCTCCTGATACATTAAAATTATCCGACATGCTTCTGTGCATCTGTATAATAAAGAGGGGGAAGTCTGACTTGAGAGATGTCCGGTCGTAATCAAAAAGAACCATCTATAAAAAGATCATTGATGAATGACCACTCTGTTTTTGCACATGACGAAATTCTTTCTATCATCGCTTCAAAATCCTGCCACATGGCTTCGTTCTTAATTTCACAGCTATGCCCCCAGAAGGAAAAAACACCGTCCCTCTCTTTCGATATTTTAAACTTGGGCCAAAAATCGAAAGACAGAAAATGACAACTAAAATTAAATTCGAGAGGATCGTGGGGCGGGAAGATGCTCTCGTCATTTTGACCACCCCGGGCCCATATATAGCCGGCAGACTGGAGGGCAGCCTTTGCCTTTTCATTGCATGCATTGAATGGATAGCAGAATCCTAGAACTGGTTTTCTGAAAATACCTTGTAGGATATCACGGCTTGCCCTTATCTCCCAATCCAATTGGTCTGCTGAAACTTCGGTCAGGCATGGATGGGTCATGGAATGGCTGCAAACCTCAAATCCGCTGTATATGTCGGGCAGCTCACCGACACGGAGCCGCCAAACCTCCCTGTTATCATGAATCCAACCGAACGATCTCTCTTCCCGATATAGTCCCGGATTGAGACTGAATGTGGCTCTGGCATTGTAACGACGCAGTATGTCAGTCAGACGGACATCATCAACGATTCCGTCATCCCAGCATTGAATCACTTTCATCTGAAGTTCGCTTGACTGCCGTATTTTCTAAATATACCATGTTCCATGAGAAGGACGATAATGACTCCCACGACGAACCCGTTTCCGACAATGGGACGTAAGACTTGGGGGAATTCTCGGAAGAAGGCGGGCGGCATGAAAGCTATCACTGTTGCAATCAGGATAGGCATGCCGATAATCATTCCGTCGTCAAAAGTAAATTGTCGCTGGGACTCAAAGGCTACTATCAGGCCGGCTGACACCTGTGAGCACAGCACGTAAAACATGATGCTGCCGATCACAACTGGAGGAACGATCCCCAAGAAGCCTATCGTCATAGGAGAAAAGGATATCAGCAACAAGACCGCCGCTGCCGGCAGTAAAGTGAATCGCGACATGCAACCCGTAGCAGCGACAACGCCGACGCTCATGGAATAATTAACCTGACCTATGACGCCGAAAATTCCTGCCGTGACATTAGCCAAGCCTGTAAAGAAAACACCACGGTTAAGCCTCTTTGCCATGTCTTGAGTATTTACAAGAGCATTCATGGACTGCATCGAACCGAGATCATTAATCGACAAAGCCACAAAGCAGATAAAGAAGGAAATCAAAAGCCCCGCATCGAAAGACAGATGGCCTATCATGTTCGTAAAAAATGGTGCGATCAATTTCGCAGATACTACTGCAGTCATATTGATGTTTTCCGGGAGGATAAGAAAATAGACGGCGCTCCCGACCAGCATCGAGAGCATTATCAGAACAGATTTCCATATTCCCATAAGGAGCCTATGGAGAATCAGTGTAACTGCTGTAAGCGCCAGGGCATAAACCATATTTATCTGCGGAGTCGTCCCCTGCGGGTCTGTCACAAGTCTTAGGATGGTTGGTGTCAGCGTAAAGGCAATCAGCAAAAGCACTACTGCCACGACACGGGGTGTAAAGAGCCGCTGGAGATGCCCGAAAACACCAGTTACGCCCGCGAGCGCTAGGATCACTCCTCCGCTCATTACAGCCGTAGATATGACATTCAGGTCGAATCCATGGCTGGAAATAATGCCGATGAGAATCACCGAGGACGGGCCCATGATGAGAGGCAGGCGGTGACCCCAGAGAACTTCAAGAAAGAGGAAGATGGCAATGATGAAGGCCATCTTTTGCAAGTATGTCGTTTGGTCGGTGGGATCGGCCAAGTGATATGCAGCAGCGATCTTGCCCAATATTATCAGGAAAGGTAACATCAGTGCGCACCACTGAAGTCCCATGAGCAGAGACTCTCCCAGAGGCGGCCGATCTTCAAGGCCGTACTTAAATTCCATGAGATTAATCTTTCTCTAAGATTCCGCGGCTGACCTTTTATTTCAAGGAATCAGGGACGCGAAAGAAAAACTCGTTTAAACAGCCGCGCTCCAGATCAACATGGATCATCCTTTCCCTGAAAATATTTCCGCGCCCCAACAGGATTTTGAGGACTTCCATTACTTGGAAGGCGGCTATAAGAAAAGGCGTAACACCAGGGACGCCAAGAACGACCTGCGGACTTTCCAGGTCGATACGTTTTGTCTCCTCGGCCCCATAGATATTCTTAAGCCCCGGATCTCCGGGGAAAATAGTCATGATCCAGCCTTCAAAACCGGCCAGCGTGCCGTGCACCAGAGGAATCCCCAGCTTCTTGGCGGTACCCTCGAGAAGAAATCGATCCGGTACATTATCCAGCGCATCGACAATTACATCCGATCCGGCAAGAATCCCTTCGGCATTCGAAGCATCGAGTTTAATCTGGTGGGGAAAAACATTTACTCCCGGATTGATGACCCGAACGGCAGAGACTGCTTCGTGCGCTTTCGGACTTCCCAGAGTCTTCATATTGCAGAGAGTCTGGCGATTCAGGTTCGTTTCATCAAAAACGTCCTGATCCACCACCATCAGAGACCCGATGCCAACCCTCGCAAGCAACAAAATGACATTACCGCCCAAGCCCCCCGCACCGATTATGGCTATCTTCGATTCGGCCAGCTTAAGCTGCTCTTCCGTGGATATTGAATCCAGGTTCCGGATGTAGCGGTACGGATAGATACCCATTTTCAGCATCTCTATGTAGATATCATGAACGCTGATATGATATTCATCTGCGATCACAAGGGAAACATGATCCTTCAGGGTTTGCAAACGGCGACCCGCCTGGTCCGTGATGCTTGCAGCTTTTTCCCGAATCGATCCTTGCAATCCTTTTTTCTTATACTGATTCACTTTCGTTCCTCGTTAATGCGGGGATTTTACCATGCGGCATATGTCACAGACTATTCCTGACCTATGGGCAATAATATAAATCAGTTATCCTCTCCACTCCACAAAATATTTGAGGAAAGGAGAGATAAGGTTTATAATGATCTTGATACTTCAAAAAAATTGTCATTACCGCACGGTATGAAAGTTGAAATAAATCTATTTGCTTCCCTCGCACGATATGCACCGGATAAGACCGGAAGCCATAGTCATCGTATGCTGGACGTGGCCGAAGGGACAACGATCATGGAACTCCTAAACCGCATGGAGCTCCCCATTGATAAAATCAAAATGATTTTTTTGAACGGCCTGCATGCCACAGGCGATGAAGTCTTAAGAGACGGGGACAGGGTGGGTGTTTTTCCGCCGGTAGCCGGTGGTTAGACTGCTTTGACCTGTAAGAAAATATCTCCCCTTCCCCAATCCATTTCCAGAAATTGTTTGAACTCAAATTGCCGGCCATCTGCAAGGACCTGCCCACAGCCTCTTTGGAAATCATCTGCCCGAGCTTTGAGGATATCCTTAAACTTGTCACTTTCGACCCAGACGCCATCTTTTAAAAAGATCGGCCCCAGTTCCTGAAGCGGCATGTTGAATAGTTTCACTAAAACCCTGCCGGCCTGCATGGAAGCTGACGTTGTCTCCCCCTTGAAAGAGATCTGGTCGCGCATTGCCGCATAGTAGCCCCCCTTGCGCAACACCGCCCCGGCCAAGCCCGGCATGGCGGCGGAAAGGGAAAGCGTGGCGCCATCCTCGACTGTAGCTCTCTCCACATCATCAACAGCGTCTCCATCCAGGAATATCGTTTGGATCCTCTTTTCAAGATATTCAGGTGACAGGCCGAATTGTTCACAGAGAAATGATTTAACGCTGCATCCCACATATCCCTTGATCCAAAATCCGTTCTGCAAGAGCTGAGAAAAGGCCGGGATCAGGCTGGCCTCGACTGTCAGTGAAATATGTCTTGGAGAGGTACTCTTGAAAATCGTCTTCCCATTGGATTTCTCATGACGGGTCATCTATGACACTTCCTCTTCCTGATAAACGAACGGGGCGGCCCGTTTCAGGCCACCCCGTCGAATACACACTCTGAGAGAATTTTACCTACCAGTTGTACACCCTGTCCAGATCTGCGTCTGTCACCTGGAACGTCACATTATGGGGCGGAAGAGGTTCCTTCTTGAAATACTCGGGCAGCCGGTCATGTTTTGCCGTGAAACCTGCACGGGCATTGAAGTCCCGCTCCATCATCAGCACACTCTTGCCGAGTGCAACCACGTCATCGGCAGTCAAGTTCAGGCCATAAAAGGCATTGAGCATATCGATGAGCGCCTGGAATGTGTCCGGCTGATCCAAGACCGCAAAGGCAATGAAAAGGCACATGCCTGTTGAGTCAATGGCCGCAGTCGCAATCTGTAGATTTCTGGAGAGGTCGATCTGCCCTTCCGGCTTCAGTGGATCCACATACCCCCCAACCTTGAGGATATTTGTGGCAACCGCGTATCCCGCCGTATGATCGGCGCCCATAGTGCTGGTGGCATAGGTGACCCCGATACCCTGAACAGCGCGTGGATCGTACGCAGGCATGGCCTGCCCCTTGACCACGGGAACCCTCTCGATGCCGAACACCTTACCGGTCACGGCGGCCCCGTTCCCCAGTATGCGTCCCAGGTCCGTGCCTTTCCCTACTTCCTTGACGAGCCTGATGGCTGCCTCGCCATCGCCGAATTTTGCCAGCCCTGCCTCCATGGCGACCCCAATGGTTGCTCCCATCTCGATGGTATCAATGCCGTAATCGTCGTCCAGGCGGTCCATCATGGCAATCGCATCCAGATCGTCGATACCGCAGTTCGCGCCGTGGGCCCAGACCGTCTCATATTCCGGCTGCTTGGTCAGGTAATGACCATCCTTGTCCATGTAAACTCCCGAACACTGGATCACGCATCCCCGGTGACAGCCGTGGGTGGGAATGCCGCCGCGGGCTTTTTCCGTTTCAGCCTGCGTTTCCCCACTGATCTTGGAGGTTCCCGGAAAGCGTCCCACAAGGAAGTTATTGGTCGGATATGCGCCTGCTTCATTGATTACATTGGCCAGTACGTTGGTCCCAAACGCGGGAAGTCCCTCGCCGGTAACAGGATGTTTCCTCAGACCATCAACAAATGCCTTATTGGCCGTTTTGAGCTTCTCCGGGTCTTTGGCAGTACGGTTCGACAAACCCGTGTCGTCGAGGACTATGACCTTCACTCCCTTGGCGCCCATAACCGCCCCGGGTCCGCCTCTCCCGGCATGGCGGGTAGGCCGCTGTTCCATATCCGTAAAGGCCACTGAGGCGGCGGACATCTTCATTTCGCCCGCCGGTCCGATGGAGATGCACGCGATCTTGTCGCCATACTCCTTCTTCATCTTTTCCACCAGGTCATAATTGCCCAGCATAGAGAGGCTGCTGTCGGGTTTTATCTTCACTCCGTCCTTGTTGATGAAGATCTTATAGAGATTGCCTTCTTTGGGCTTTCCTTCCAGGATGATCGCGGCATAGCCCAATCGCGCCAGCACCTGTGAGGGCTGCCCTCCCGAATTGGACTCTTTGATCGTGCCTGTCAACGGGCTCTTGCAGCCCACTGAAATGCGCCCCGACTGGGAGGCACTTGTTCCGCTCAGCATTCCCGGCGCGATAACAAGTTTATTATCTTCGCTCAATGGATGACACAGCGGTGGCACTTCCTTGGAAATAACAGAGGAGGTCATGGCCCTGCCCCCCAACCCGGCATACTCCCCCAATGGAACGACACTTACTTTTGGACCGCCTTCGGCCCCCATGTTGATTCTAAGAATTTTGTCCATCGACACCCTCCTTTCGCAGTAGGATTGCGCAGCAATTTAGGGCCACTGAGGTCCTGAATCCCGGCAAGATTTTTAGATAAACCTAAGAGACTATCAACCATCAAGTTTCTAATAAATAAGAATATTAAAAGAAGAAATGAACTGATACAGTTGATACGTACATATGAGTATTTTATCTGTTATGTAAAAATTGTCAAGTAATTGTAATTATGTCAAAAAACACATAACAGAGAACAAGCATTTGGAATTGATGGCCTTTCCTTAACGGTCAAAAAAATCTTAAGAGTTCTTGACAAGAATGATTCTTATATTATAATGATTATAGAGTATAAGGTACGGCGAATGACATACAAGAAAAATAAATACCCCATAAGACTTACCCCTCAGAGGCTTGCCATCCTCGAATACCTCGAGGGCAATAAAGCGCATCCGTCCGCAAGCGATATATATAAGGCGGTATCTGAAAAGTACCCTATGATGTCCTTTGCAACAGTATATAATACCCTGGATACCCTGAAGGAAAAAATGCAGGTTCTCGAATTATCCATTGACTCCAAGAAAAAGCGCTTCGATCCGAACACAAAACCGCATCATCATTTAATATGCATGGAATGCAAGGCGATTACTGATATTCATCGGAATTTTGCGCTCGATTTAACGGATGGCGAAAGGTGTGACTATGAAATAATGGGAAACCATGTCGATTTCTACGGAGTTTGCCTGAAGTGTAAACGGAGGGAAAAGTCCAAAAAATAATTTTCAGGAGGTGGAATAATGTCCAAGACAGAACAGTATCTGAAAGAAGCATTTGCGGGGGAATCCCAGGCGAATCGCAAGTACCTGGCCTTTGCAGCTAAGGCTGACCAGGAAGGTTATCCACAGGTTGCACGTCTCTTTCGGGCTGCGGCGGAGGCTGAAACAATCCATGCCCACAGTCACCTTCGGGCACTCAACGGCATAAGGAGCACCAGGGAAAATCTTCTGGAGGCTGTTGCCGGCGAGACCCATGAGTTTACGAAGATGTATCCGGAGATGATCGAAGCGGCCAAGGCGGAAGGACATAAGGTAGGGCAAAGATCGTTCAGCTATGCCAATGAGGTGGAAAAGATTCACGCCCAGCTTTATCAAAGTCTTCTGGACAGCCTGGGGAAATCTCAGGAGACCTATCCCTATTATATCTGTCCCGTCTGCGGATTGACGGCGGAAAAGGAAGCGCCGGCCATATGTCCCGTGTGTGGAACCAAAGGGTCATTGTTCCGGCGGGCTGATTGATTCTGAATGCAAAGCTTCATCACTACACAGTCTCCAAGGGAGACGGAAACATGGAAACAGAATATATACCCATATTCCTTGAGAGGAAGAATGGATGCGTGAACGGCACCTGGATGCACGCCGATGCGCGTATTAATGCGAGGATTCTGCCTCTCGCCTATACCTCGGATCTCAGCATCCTCAGGCTCATGGTGAGCAATCTTGATAAGGCCGCGGACGTGCTTAAGAAAAAGGGGCTGATCTTCGAGCAGACGGCCGATGCCGTAGAAGTAGTTCCGGACGGGTCATACGGACTTCTGGATATTCTCAGGATGCTCGCGGAGCATGGTGTAGACGTCGAATTGACAGGCATAATACCAGGGATATATCAAGGCTGATGATATTCCTCCTGCCGGTACGGCAGGCACAGGTTCAAATCATGCATTACGGCTCCGGTAAAAATCTGCCTTATAAATTTCCTCCAAGGGCCGCCGTGGCCATTGTTTTTCCGTCAGCCAATGGATATACTTAAGAGTGACGAATCCATCGAACCAGCGGTGGAAAGCTGCCAGCAATGCATCTCTGGTCTTATACTGCCTCTGGAAGCGTCCCCAGATGTCCCGAAATCCGCGACTCTCCAAAAATCCCCTGGTGTCGGGACTCGTAAGTTCGGCGAAGATCCGTGCAGCCCCCTCATCAGCGTGGGTAGATACTGCTGCAAGGAGTTCACGCAGACAGACGAACACACGGAAATCGTATGCGAGGAGTGCCTCTCCGCCTTTGAGTGTCGCTTCAGCCATGCGCTTGCCGGTGCCGAATGGCACACGTCGGGAGATGCGGGCCGAGGGAAAGACCATGGTATTTTGTATTTCACAGATAGCGCCAGTTTTCGCGATCTCCACGCAGAAGTAGAAGTCTTCTCCCGCCTGCCTGCGGGCCGCAAAACCGTTGGCGCGGATATAACCGGAAGCGGTAAAGCACAGGCAGGAGCCAATGGTGTGAAAGGCGTAAGGTGAACCGGCCCAGCGGAGACCCGCGACATAGTAATTCAGAAATGCTTCATACTCATCAATGGCAGCCTGCCTTTCAGGAGAGTCCGCCTCCTGGTGTTTAAAAGATATGACCCCTCCCGTGCATCCGCTCTTGCGGAGCTTATGTCCGGCAGTGTCCAGGTAGTCGGGAGATACGATGGTGTCTGCGTCAAGACTGAAGAAAATAAAGTCATCGAGGGCAATTGTTTTATTCGACGCCCATAGAAAAGCAAGCACACTATCACATCCGATCTTTCGGGCAAGTCCTACACCCCCCCAGTGTGGAAGTTCATGTCCGGCGGAAGATGCATCGATCCAGGCGAGAGGAAACGCTCTATTATGACCTTTATCTTCAAGCCACTTCAGCGTCTGCGCGTTATCATCTGTCTGTTCCATAAGTTCAATCTGATCTACCGCGTCACCCAATTCCGGCGGGCGATTATTCACGACCACCAGAACAAGGGTATCGTCGAGAATATCAGCCGGCACAGTGTTCGACAGCGATTCGATTGTTAAAGGCAGGTACATTCTTTCCGCTAATGCCGGAATCACGACTGCCCGCCGGTAGCTCCGGTTGCGGTCAAATTGTCCCATAATTGGCCGGATTGCCGCCCTTTTGTTAAGATATTTCACCTGGTATTGCCACCCAATTTGTTGTTGATATTTTGTCTTGTGTCAAGATCATCAGTGATTAAACCCATCATGAATTCGGTAGCGAGCGAATGTCGAACGATGCCGTTCCCTAAAAATCGATCATCCTACGCAGCTTGCTGCGGAGAGCTTCAATAAATCTGTCTCCCACGGGGCTGTCGAGTATTTATCACGCCGTTCCTTATGGAGGCAATGCAGTATTCGCAAGAATATATTTCTTGACATTAGAACGGCAGTTCTAATAGAATCCCATCATGCAAGAAGGAAGGAGAACAATCAGGACAGTAGAGAAAAAAATTGCCGCCTTTTTCCGGGAGAACAGGCGGATGCCGACCTATTCCGAAATGCTCCATATCCTCGGTGTGAGGTCTAAGAGCGTTGTCCATTTCTGGGTAAACAAGCTCCTTGCCAATGGATTGCTGGAAAAAGATGCGCGGGGGTTTTTAAGGCCAACTCGTCGCTCTCTTGCCCTGCCTATGGTCGGAGAAGTCGCCGCCGGCTTTCCCTCTCCCGCTGAAGAAGAACTCCGTGATGTAATCTCATTCGATGAGTATCTTATTGCCCAGCCTGGATCTTCCTTTCTCCTCACAGTCAGTGGCGACTCCATGACAGGAGCTGGGATCATGGAGGGCGATCTCGTCATTGTGGAAAGGGGGCGGGAACCGCGAAACGGCGATATTGTTATTGCTGAAGTGGATGGCGAATGGACGATAAAATACTTCCAGAAAGAAGGAAGGAACATCATCCTCGAGGCAGCCAATCCGAAATATAAGGCCATCAGACCGAAATCAGAACTGCGTCTCGGCGGCGTCGTTGCGGCAGTGATAAGGAAATACCATAGATAAAAATATTCACCTCATCCACCTTAAGGATATTTAAGATGATGATCGTGAAAATTCTATTAGTAGTTATTTTGGGCTTCGTCGTGGGCTGCGGTGTCTTTTACTTCCGCCAAGAGAACATGATTTTTTATCCTGAAGCCCTCCCGCCCGACTTCCAATACAGTTTTCCCGCCCGTTTCGACGAAGTGACTCTCACTGTCGACGGTGCTACCATCAATGCGCTGCATTTCAAGACAGACAATCCCAAAGGGGCCATCATCTATTTTCACGGGAACGCGGGAAACCTCCGCGGCTGGGGCGAAGTTGCCCTTGATTTTACAAGGCTGAGTTACGATGTGCTCATACCGGATTACAGGGGCTATGGAAAAAGTACAGGAAAGATACGCAACGAGGAAATGCTGCACCGAGATGCTGCAGTCGCTTACAACTATCTCAAGGAGCGCTATCGCGAAAATCAGATTATCATCTATGGCAGATCAATCGGGACGGGGATTGCAGCATATCTGGCAAAAGAGACGAGGCCGCGCATGCTCATTTTAGAGTCGCCCATTTTCAACATGCGGGACCTGGTCAAGTACCACTATCCTTTCATGCCGTCAACGCTCGTCGCTTTGATCCTCAAGTATCCAATGCGCACCGACTTGTCGATTGCTGATGTCCCCTGTCCTGTTCACTTATTTCACGGGGCAGAGGATGATATTGTTCCTTACAATTCAAGTGAACGTCTCCTCAAACTTATTAGAACGCAAAGCCGGTTAATCAAAATTCCCGGCGGCGGGCATAACAATCTGGGCGACTTCCCGCTCTATCATGAAGAGCTCGAACGCATCCTGAAGTAGACAAATCTACCCTGGGGGCGCTACGCCAATCTATGACTGTAGCTCTGACGGGGCTCCCATGATAAAGGGAATAAATATGCCATCCTGGATTATAATACTTCTTGTTGCAATGGGAATTCTCATTGTCTGCAAATTTCTCTTCGCCTTTTCCCTTCTTTCTGTATTCCCGATTACGCAGGGAGCCATGTTTCACGCCTCCGCCCATGTCAGGGTAAGGACATTCCTCGATCATGTGCCGATGAAGGCGGGCGATCTTCTTGTTGATATCGGGTGCGGGGACGGGAGAGTTCTCCATGCTGCGAAGCGGCGCTATGGTGTCAGGGCGCTCGGGTTCGAGGTAAACCCTCTGGCGTATGCACTTGCGCGCCTGCGCACCATCGGGGTGGAAGGGATTGAGGTGAGGTTGCGGAATTTCTGGGATGTGAATGTCGGGGATGCAGATGTGGTATTCTGTTATCTTTTCCCTGACGTCATGGGTAGGCTCGCTCAAAAACTCGAGAAAGAACTTCGTCCGGGGACCCGCGTCATTTCCTGCAATTTCCCGCTTCCGGGATGGAGACACAGAAAATTACTTTATCCTGAATCTCCACTTCACGCCGATCCCATCTATCTCTATGAGATTCCGGCTGTTAGTCTAAGTCCAAGCGATAGTTGTATGTGTAATCCCTAGCGACCTCAAGTTCGTAATGCTTGATGTTGTAAAACAGGGCCAAATCGTAATTATTTATGGCATAATAGGACTTGCTCAAACCTAGGTAAGCCTCCGTGAAAAAAGGATCAGCTGCGACGGCTTTTTTAAATTGATCAATCGCGTCTCTGTGCATGCCTTGCGAGGCGAGGGTTAGACCACTCGTGTAATAGACAATTGCCTCATCGCTGCTCTGAGGATTGATAGCGATATAGTGCGATTGTACCGTAGAGCAGCCTGTTGCTACTAACAGAAAAATCAACATCAACCATGAAAGAATCCTTTTCATGACTACATCTCCTTTCATTGAAGCGCTTCTTTTAATGTATCCAAATTCTGTATGAAAGTTATGCCTGCATCTTGAAAATATTGCAATATTAGAGCTAATTATAGGGTAAATAAAGTTTTATGTCAAAGAAAATGATTCCCTGTGTCAGAAGCAAGTAATATGTCCGGTATTGTAGCACGTAATCTGTCCGGTTTAATATGGTCGCCGATGGAGGTGCCCGATGAGACGGACGGAGATGTTACAGGAGATCCGGAAGATGCGATT